>Ga0065711_1001568_pt1 | contig 42053 bp, 14 predicted proteins | sample Hoacrofraction12_FD_59098 | JGI IMG/M metagenome (GOLD analysis project Ga0065711, IMG submission 59098) | Hoatzin crop microbial communities from Cojedes, Venezuela - Epithelial fraction 12 v2 (version 2) | ecosystem: Host-associated > Birds > Digestive system > Esophagus > Crop | place...
TGTTTCAAACATCTGTTATTTTCCATGTTCATTTACCAATGAATTAATAGAGTTCTTTTCCCTTGCCAACAATTGTACTGTGAACAATCAATCAAATAGTTAGCTGCAGAAAAAAATAATAGCAAGAAGTCTGGCTAATGTACAACATATAATATGAGAAGAAAAAAGGCAGCCTTCTGAAGTATGTGAGTATAAACAACATCAAGCATCTGTACAGCAAAGACAAAATCTATCACCAGCAGGCAAAAAATCCAGAAAATGAAAGCCTGAATTCGCTGCTGAACTCCCATTCAGAGAGGATAGCATGAGAGAGGGAGAGCAGAGTTAAGAGAGGGAATTAACACCAGTGAGGTGTACAGTTTCTATCACTTTAAGCTGCATGTGTCTTGGCTGTTCGTGTGAATTTCCCCGCAGAGGCTGTACCATATGCCTGGAGTCAGGCTGGGAGGGCTGCTGAGGCTGATACTGCCAAGCGATTGCCCTGCTGCTGGGCTGGCCCTGTCACCCGCAGAGCGAGTTTCCCTTACTCCCCTTACTCCCTGCAGGGCTCCTTTCCCTTACTCCCCAAGTATGCAGGACACTACACCACAGTAACCATTTATGGCTTTTGGCCTATGACAATTTTGGTACGAGGCTGTTTTGGTTTGGCCTGGATAAATGCCAGGTGCCCACCAAAACCACTCTATCAGTAGTGACAGGACAAGGGGGAATGGCTGTAAACTAAAAGAGGGCAGATTGAAATTAGATATTAGGAAGAAACTCTTCACCATGAGGATGGTGAAACTCTGGCACAGTTTGCCCCGAGAAGCTGTGGATGCCCCCTCCCTGGAAGTGTTCAAGGCCAGGTTGGATGGAGCTCTGAGCAACCTGATCTACTGGGAGATGTCCCTGCTCATGGCAGGGGGGTTGGAACCAGATGATCTTTAAGGTCCCTTCCAACCCTTACCATTCTATGATTCTGTGATTCTATCACTCCCCCTCCTCAACTGGACAGGGGAGAGGAAATATGATGAAAGGCTCGAGGGTCGAGATAAGGACAGGGACAGATCACTCACCAATTACAAAATAGTTTGAACTTGGGGAGAAAAGGAAGTTTAATTTATCACCAATCAAATAGGATAATGATAAATAAAAGCAGATCTTAAAACACCTTCCCCCCATCTCTCCCTTCTTCCCGGGCTCAACTTCACTCCCATTTCTCTACCTCCTACCCCCCTCCGAGTGGCTCAGGGGGACGGAGAATGGGGGTTACGGTCAGTTCATCACACATTGTCTCTGCTGCTCTTCCTCCTCAGGGAGAGGACTCCTCACACTCTGCCCCTGCTCCAGTGTAAGGTCCCTCCCACGGGAGACAGTACTCCACAAACTTCTCCAACGTGAGTCCTTCCCACAGGCTGCAGCTCTTCATGAACTGCCCCAGCATGGGTCCTTTCCACAGGGTGCAGTCCTTCAGGAACAGGCTGCTCCAGTGTGGGTCCCCCACAGGGTCACAAGTCCTGCCAGCAAACCTGCTCTGGTGTGGGCTTCTCTCTCCACAGGGCCACAGGTCCTGGCAGGATCCTGTTCCAGCACGGGGCTCCCCACATGGTCACAGCCTCCTTCAGTCATACACCTGCTCGGGCATGGGGTCCATTCCATGGGCTGCAGGTGGATATCTGCTCCACCATGGGCCTCCATGGGCTGCAGGGGTGGAACCTGCCTCACCATGGTCTTCATCACAAGCTGCAAGGGAAGACTCTCTGCTCCGGCATCTCGAGCACCTCCTCCCCCTCCTTCTTCACTGACCTTGGTGTCTGAAGAGTTGTTTCTCTCATATAGTCTCTCTCCTCTCTCTCAACTGCCATTTCCTCGCAGTTTTTTCCCCTTCTTAAATATGTTATTACAGAGGCACTACCACCATCACTGATTGGCTTGGCCTTGGCCAGCGATGGGTCCATTTTAGAACCAACTGGTATTGGCTCTATCAGACGTGGGGAAAGCTTCTAGCAGCTTCTCACAGAAGCCACCCCGATGGCCCCCCCCGCTACCAAAACCTTGCCACGCAAACCCACAACAGGAAATGTGGCCGGCTCAGTGACACGTGGTCAGCAGAGGATCATAGTTGGCATCCTGTGGGAGACTGTGTTGTGCCGATGAGTCCCTGCTAGCAGCAGCTTGAAAGGTCAGGTGTGACAGCAGCCAAGGGCAAATCAAACTCAGTGCAGCTAACTGACAAAGTGGAATAATAACAAGTGACAAACCAAATGCTTATGGCCTACAATGAATTTATATATTCACACTACAGTCTTAAAACATATTGTCTAGCATGTCAGCAGTAAATTTAATTCCCCAGTGAAACTGATTGCTTTATTAGTACAGTATGAGTTACGGGGTTTCCATGGGAGAGGCACTATCCAGATAGATCAAGATGTGGTAACAGCATTGATTGTCTACTCTTTTTACTGGTCATTTGTATTATCAGATTGCTTGGACCTAAAAAGCTCTGAGTTGTAGTAAAAATATTTTTCTACTCACATGAGATTTTACAGTACGGAAACTTGTAACTGTCAGGACTGAATAACTAAGTATAAAAAATCACAGAGTTATTTTGCTGAGTCAGCTCAGTGTTGAACTTTCTGACCATTTTTATACGTTAAACATATGTAAAATCTTTAAGCTTAGTCTGAGATCTAGGAGCTTTAGAAATGATTTAGGAAAGAATTGGAGATTTCAGAGCAATTAGAGCAGAGTTGTTTAAGGATCATAGTTTTGTCAGGCCTTGCTCAAATATATATGTGTTAAGGACCCTGAAATGCTAAAAAGTGTTTGGGAGAAACCTGACTGCAATGAGCAGAATATTGACAGAGTTTTCCTGGAATTACAGGTCTTGCATAAGTCCTAATTTAATACTTTTGGGGAATAACTGTGCTTCATTCTAGTTTAATTTAACTTGCTCTGTAGGTTGATTAAATCACAAAGTAGTAAGACCTTGTTTAAAAAACGCAAGAGTATTACACATAGATTTAATTATGGACAATGATTGTATTTAACTTTGTGCCTTAGCAGAACCAGAGTAACTTTCAGGAGTGGGTGAACACCTTGTGGGCCTTTATTTAATAGATTAAAGAAGAGATCTGTGGCTTGCTGAGTTTTATTTTCTTAAGAAAGGGACTTGTATTAGTTTTATCTTCATAGCTGCAGAGTTTAGAGGGGAGCTTTATTATCTCCTTTTGGCTTTCTCATGCATGATAATAAATTTTTCTGTAAGTTAGATTATCATATGCTAAGGACTTATGAAATATTTATCTATCAGCACACAGTAAATCCTTGACAGTCTTTTCAAACGTAGTCATCATGTGGTGCTGTACTTTACTCAGGAAAAACAGAATTATGGAAATACAAATATTGTGTGGCTTGAATGGCATACTATTTAGTAAGATAGCAGCTATGCATTTGAAATATGAACATGCTTTGATCTCATTTTTATTGCTTTGTGGACTATATTTTCCTTTTGAAGTACTCCAGGTTTTAACTGTTGAAGACCTAACTAACAAACAATGCCTATTTTTTGTAGTGTGCCTTGTATCGTCTCAGTTACTCATGACCAGAACGGATGGAGCAGTGAGTCACCTACCAGGCATTATTAGAGCTGTGACAACAAGAAACCAGATGAAACCTCTAAACTGTATCTGCTTTCCAGACCACGGAAGTATGGCATATGGAATTTGTTTTGACTTATACAAACTGCAAAGCCTGGTAAGGACTCTTTTCTACAATCACAAGTGCAAATTATGTGCATAGGCAAACAGCTGTATTCTAGTACGTGTCCTAGACACTTTAAATGCCACTCCAAGCCATTGGCTCCATTTAAAAATAATGATCTGCGGCAATAAGTTAAAAAAAAGTATTTATTTGTATTTGTAAGGCATAAGTCCATGGCAGTGTATGGAAATCTTTTTGCTGCTCAAATGTATTGTCCATGTGCATTCATACGATCAAATTACATTTTAAAACTTCTGCATGCGGTATTATTCTAACTATCCAGGAAGTGCAATATTGTCTGATAAATGAAAATGTAAATTCTTTTTACAGAAGCATGCACACATTTTTTTGTTGGGGAAAGAGGAGAGTGTCAACTGACAGTCCATAGCTATGAACACCCTCAGGAGGACTGTTGTAGTATTTCATATTTTTAAGACTTTGTGGTTAAGAAACCTGGGAGTGAAATACAGAACATCTATCTGTTGTTCTTTTTTAGAATGTATTTCAGATCAATAAGAATGGTTTAAAGTTTTTAGTGGTTTATATGAAATGAATCAATGTCTCCACTCAGTTTGTAGTAGACAGATAGTCAATAGCTTTGTTGATACCAGTTCCAAAATGCATGAAGGTTGGGTATCAACAAATACAAAGTTTCTCTCATTATCAGAGGGGATCCTTCCAGGCCACCATTGAGTCATATTGTCTGAATAGCATAGGGAAACAGGTCCCCTTTTGCTTAGAGGTGATATGGCTAGAGAGAAGCCATCCTAAAGTCAAATTTTTTAGTCTATTCCATGGCACTACTTGGTGACCAGTCCTGTTAGCTTCAGCACTTCAGAACACTAAGTTAGGTATGACCTAAGTCTTGGTACAGATCTCATCTCCTAGCTCCAGTTCCCCTATTCTGCTTCTTGAAATTGTGCTGTAGACAAATATAACATGTATAAATGAGAGTTGGGACAAAAGAATCAAGAAGTGGGCAAAGAGCTGCTGTGAAATTGGGTCAATGGTAACTCAGGAAGAAGGTGCCAGCAAGAGAAAGAACCAAATATAGTAAGAGATGAAATGCCTTGAAGTAAGGTAGACAGGAACTCATACATGGAGAACTGAAAAGATAACCCCTAGAGCAGTAGGGAGGTTTTTTGAAGTGATATTGAGAAGGCTGGCTTGGGACATGGTTAAAAGAGAGGCAGTGTGAAGGAAGAGCTGCAGAGAAAAAGTACTTGGGAGTGATTGTATGAAAGAAAGTCAGATGGACAAAACAGTGAAGCTTTAGCAGGGAAACAAAAAAGCTAGTTCAGAAAAACAAATGACTGGGGGAAGGGAAACCTGGAGCTGGTTTAAAGAAGAATGAAATGAGAAAATGTGCTTGCATGGGATAAAGGGCATAGGAGAAGAATGCACAGTGAGAAATAAAGCGTTTTTATCATATATGTAATACAGAAAAAGAGACATTTAATTTGAGGAACAAATTGTTTGCTTGCCTCTTTTTTTAACAAAACATAGGGAATCTAATGTGTAATTGTTCTTTGGTTTGTATGAGGATAAAAATTTTTTCACCCTTTGGCCAAGAATGTGTGTCATACATTGACCAGTTTTTTCCTCTTTCATGCCATAAATTGCACTTGCTACTACCAGAAACACCAAAGATAATAGTTGTGTTAGGAAAACATTANATGTATCAGCCATCCACTTAGATCTTTTCAGATTCTAGCCATTCAAGAAATCCCCCAAAGGTCACACAACCATTTATTCCTCAGGCATTTTTCAAAATGATAAGCAAGTAAGCAATGACAAAATACCCATTAAGTTTGCATCTTGGTAGCAACAATTACATAGATGTCTCAGTATCCAGTAGGTTTTCTAANGATTTGCCTAATCATACAAGCAATCCAATCTTCCCTCTTGTAGATTTAGTGAGGCTATGTCGATGTTATGCTGGATAGCATTTGCTAAATGGTGTTTAGCCACATATCTTAAACATTTATGAAGTCAGAAAAAATGCAAAGCTGTACATTAAAACATCTCAAAAATATCAGGTATAATTGATTAAGATCTAACAAAGTGATTTGTTTTCTTTGATGTATATAGCCTTTCTCTACCAGATTTCCACTCGCTCTTTATTGTACGTTATAAGTGAGCATCATTATTCAGTTTTTCTGGTTTAGTACATAGTCAAAACTTAGTTAATGTCACTGTCATTTCACAAGAAAGAAAAATGCAAGCAATGTGATAAAATCTTATAAGAAATTAAGTAATTCCTATAATCTGATTTTCCATTTCCTACTCTAATTATATCTCATGAACATATTTCCCCTGTGCCTGTGTATCTAACATCACAGGGCATTATGATCTGTTTATTTCACAAAAGCCAGAACAGAATTTAAGCTAAAATTGGGCATTCTACTTTACTTTCACAGATTTTAGCAGTTTTATAATTATTTAGATCCAGGTAGGAGGAACAGCTCCAATATTTCTGGTTTTAAAATTGTCTGCCATTCTGAATTATGGTATTTTGTACATCTTTCCATTATGGAATTGAAGTTTGCTTGAATTAGCATTCCTTCAAGGATGGGTATTGCTGCCTTTTTTTTTTTTTTTGTACTGTTTCATGCCACACTGTTATTAGTGGTTGTTATGGTGAATAAGTTTGTGTATTAAGTAGAAGAGAACAGAAATCCCACAATAAAGGTTAGCCATTCACAGCTGGCTGCTTCCCTGAGGCTACAAAAACATATGAATCCTTCATTTGGAAAGATCTGACTTCTAAAATTCATGAATTAAAGATGCTCTAATCCATTTGCTCAAAGCAGGACTAGCCAGTATTCTCAGCTGACTGTGTATCTTCAAAGTTGCTAGTGCAAGTACAAAGTCATTGATACACTGATATTTAACTTGCATATGCTCCTTGTTAAAGTACACAAGAAAAAGCCATTGAATGATTCAGAACAAAAAAATGTATTTCCTGAAGAAAAATAGGTGCTCCCTACATCTTGCCTTATTTGAGTTTGTGAATCATTATATGATCCATTTTTTTCATGGGTATGTTTTTTCACTCTAGCACACTATTTCCCCACATCATCTGCTCTTCAAGGTTGTTGCTGAAGCCAACAGAACAAGGATTCCTCCGTGCAAACCAGTTCACTTGATTTCTCTTGCAATTTTCCTTTTCTGATAAGAAATAATTACTGGTGACTCAAGTTCTCACATTTGAGGACACAGGAAGGGCATAGGGAAAGGAAAAGGTGGTGGACCCTGGCAGCCCTCTCACAGACCACTGAGATTTGGGAGACACATCCCCGTGTCCCTCCCGGCATCTCTTACTGCACCCTTCACTTGCCTGCTGCCCGGGAGAGATCTGCCTCTCTCCTGCAGCATTTCAGTTGCTGCTCATACCCAAGCATGGGAGACATCAGAGTGAGATTCCGCTAAAAAGTGGCATTTGGGAGAAGGCATCAGTGCTGGCATTACTGGCTCCAAGCCCCTTGCAAAAAGTGACATAATTGCAAGAGCTGGCATAAATATTCTGCGATGTACTTTCCGAGATAAGATAAAAGAACTCAAAAGAGCATGCTGTCTTGAATGTGTATTCAGCTGCTGTTTTCTAGCTTTTTTTCGACTGTTCTTCTGGCAAGACGCTTTCTTCAAATCCTATTGAAATATGAAGGGCAAAGTTGATAATGCATATAGGATACCATTTGAAAAAATATTACTGCATATCCCTCTGTAAAGTCACATTATCTGCAATCTATTTGGGCTGTTATAATTAATTAACTTTAATACAATATTATTATGCGCACAAAAATATTTTAAAAGAATTTTCTTTTAAATTCAGGGTATTTTAAAATTTAATGGACTGTGGTATCTCTTAAAGCATAAGCCTGCTAAAATAACTGAACTGGGACTGGGTCATCTACATGGAAATGTTTTAATAAGCATCTTAATTAAAAAAAAAATTAAATACTTCTGTGTACTGCAATACAAGGGAGGATTTACTTCTGATGGAGGCCTGAATCCTACATTATTTAAGAATCAGAAAGGATCTGGGAGCAGAGGCAATGACCCAACTACGAAAATTACAGCAGGTACTTTGTTTTGCAAGTGATTTTCAAATACTTAAATGCGAGTAGGCCAGAGTGGTACTGTGTTGTGGAGCACAAATAAATTTTTCTGGTCACGTTCTTGGAACAGGCACTGTCAGCCCTGCACAAAGTAAAATCTAGGTGACATTAACATTACAAATGACCCAAAAGAGAGGTAAAATGTGCTAGAAGAGTGGCATATGCAGAGCAATGGCAACAAGAATTGCTGTATTGCTACAAGAACTGTGAAAATAAACAGCAAGTGGTACCATGAAAGCAAATGGGACAAGACCTCCCAGAATATGAAAGTTGTCATTGTCCAGAAAATGCTGTTAAAACTGATCATCAGAAACTACAAATAAGCACTAAAAGGAGATGCTTTGCAAAGAGCAGATAGTGAGACACTGCAGCTGGAAGGAGTGGCAGAGCGGTGATGCCAAAGCAGTTTGAATGGAGGAGGAGTGATTTGCCATTGTTGCCAGGTGCCGTAAGTGTTATCGGTAGATGTGTGGCTGCACAGCAATAGTTGAAGAGGATCACAGACTGTAAAAAAGCATTATGGACAAGTATTTAGCTTTTGCACTTAGTCTGAAAGCTACAAAAATATGACTTGCCAGGAAACTGCAAGCCCTGAAGGTGTATTCCTGTCGTTGATCTAACACTGTGCAAAAATAGGAAAATGAAGAATAGTTGGAAGAAGTTTGCATAATATCATCAAATTTATCATTTAGAAACAGGCTGTCAGAAAGAATAAAAAAAGATGGATGATGTGACTAAGCTTTAAACAAAGGAAAAACAATAAAATCACAATGCCTGCAGAAAAGCAACATGTTTGTTAGGTGCAGGGGACAACTGGAATGAAAAGTACAAGCTGTGGAAAGAGAGCAATTATTAAAAGAAGAAAATAGACTCATTTCAATGAAAACTCATCAAGAACTTCTCAAAAGCGTTAACAATGGCCAGTTTAATATGGTCTTATACGAGAGAGGAAGAAATACCCTAAATTTGCCCCAGATGAATGAATGGATAAAAGAAATTACCATTTGTGCGAAGTAACAAAGACAGAATCTGTGGGAACTAAGGGAGTATTAATGACGTGTCCAGCAGAGCCTGATTCGAACACAGACATACATTTATCAGTTGTATTTTAAAATAAACTAATGAATCAACATGGTTGTCAGCCTACAGCAAAACAAGTCATGGTAACTTTCTAGACCATGCTTTAGTGAGATAATATAATGGGTGCAGAGGGGATGTGAGACTACACAGAGACAGTGCAGTGAAGGACTCATCTTCCCAGGATAAGTGAATAATTTACTGGGCCAGTGACTCAAATCACATTCTTTTCACCTATGAAGCTCTTCAATTTTTGAATAATGTGGCTTCTCTGGCTTTTGGAAGTGTGTTAGTCTTCCAAGAGCATACTTTTTATTTCAGCGCCTTTGAATGTCTTTCTGCAAATAGGCTACAGGTTATATCCTTGTCCCTCATGGAGAATATCAGTTGCTGAGGATCTTTGCTTTGTGTGTCCTGCTTTGGGGTCAGGAGACAACCCTTGTACAGACAGCATTGTTGAAAGCCTTTTTTAGGTCAATGCCATGCAGTCTGGTAGAGGACAGATTTCACATGATTTCTGAATTCTTCTGGGTCTCACCCTTCTCCTTGTGGTCAAATGGACTGCCTAGCACCTAGGAGCCAGGTTGGGTAAGGGACAGACCATCATCATCTTGTTTCAAAGCTTTCTTGGTTGTGCCCACCCTAATACCCCTGTGCAAGTCTCTGCTTTTATTCCCTCTGCGTCATGCTATGGCTGCCCTCAGGGAAGATGTCTGCTGACATTAGTCAGCAGGTCCAGAGTTGGCCTTCTGTTTCAGACTTGCATGAAAATCAGCTTGCACGTTCCTGCCTTCCTGCTCCCTGGGGATTTGAGGTCAGACTTTGAAGACATATTTTCCTGCTGTACTTCAATTTTAAGAACTTTTATTTTAACCAAATGTATTTCTGCTTCTGTTTTGTTTAGGTAATATCAATCTCTTCAGTTCTAATACCATTTCATCATGGAAATAATTTCCACTTCCAAGGTTTGCATATATTTTAAGGTATTTAAGTATCATTTTTTTGACTAATCAGTCTGTAGGCTGTATTTTTCAACTGATTCTAGTATGCTGCCCACTGTGATTACTAATTTAACAGGTTTCTGCTCTTGACTTTTCTTGACTGAAAAACAAAGAACATACAGGATTAGTTTAAAACTCTTACATAACTTTCTTCTTACCTTGGAAGGATTGCTGGACCATGAGGAAGATAGAACTGTAAATCTTCAGGTGAAGGAGTAGCTGTACTTATATATATGTATGTATGTATATATCTGTGTGTATGTATATGCTGAGAACACACTAATAATTTTTAATTTAAAGCAAGAGTCCTTTCATAAAAAGAATATAACAGTAGTAAATTTCCCAAGCATTCTTTATGTGTCTTGTGATAAAAAATGAATTACAGTAACTGCTTTGTTCTCTTTACATCTCTATTTCTTTTGGTGTGCCATTTCATATGTGTACTATGTTGGATGTTCGTGTTGTGAATAGTGGCTCCTAATGGCACCTGTCAATAGCACTGATGGATGTTGAAAGGGTGCATATTACAGAACATCTTCACTATTATACCCCAGCATATTAAAAGGTGATTTCTGTTTTGATGCAGCTTCATCTGATGATAGAACAGTTTCCTACACTAATCTTGAACTTTTGCATTTACTACAATGGTTTTTTGCACTAGCTATGGTGAATGACTGGGGTTCTAATTGCCCTTCCAATTGCAGTGTAGACTAATGACTGTACAGAGCCTGTCCTGGGACAACAAGGAGTTTGGTATCTGCAAAGCGGGCTGACAGCTCCACAGATCCCTACAAGCTGACTGACCTGTAGTGTAGCAATGGCAGAAAACAATTCCTGCAGTGCAGTAATACAGTGAGGGCACAGCCCTGTAGGAACTTGGGTTAATTCTATTCTGTGTTGAGAACTTGTTTTGCTAACATCTCTACTCTGGAACAAAATTGTGGAAGGAAATAAAAAGAGGTTTGATTTATTGGGTTTTGGTAAACTTTAAACTGGATCATATTACCTGATAATTCTATTTTATCTCTGTCATGAAAACACATCTTGCTGTAGGTACTTACTGAAGTAAAACAGTAAAGCAAATGCACCAGGAAGAAGTTTCGGTTTTCTCTTTAACAGAACAAAGAGTCCACTGAGTATGCAAAGAATCTTGCTCTGGTTTACAGTAATGATTTTTATATCCTTACATATTTCAAGCTAAATGCCTAGTGATTTGCAAGTTCAGTTTTCACTTTTTTTCTGTACTCATGCAGCCTGAGGCTGCCAGCCTTGTGGCCAGAAGCTGACTAGGGAAATGTCACTGTTACTTAGCTGGAATAAAGCATTTGTACTTCAGCTTCTATCTTTCACAAGACTGCATCCTTTCTTATATCTCTGGTTGACTGCTCCCGAGCCTCCAGTCAGACAAATACTTTCACAGTGTTATTGGTCTGCCAAGTTCTGCAAAAGCAAAACACAATTTATGATCCTGCTATATGCTTCATCCCTTCTATGACATATATGTGACACATGTGTCGAGGGAAGGACAGGTCTTGTGTCTCATTTCCCATAAGGATACAGTATTGCCATCGTTTAGGGCAAAAGATTGTTTAATAAGCCATGTATCTCAATGTTTTAATATACTTTAGTAAAATCATACACTACTCAAAGCACAGGTTTTCCTATGACTTTTTAACATGCATATGTTTCTTTTCAGCATAATTCACAGAAGTGTGTGGATTTGTATATATTTGCTGCATGCACATGCACCTATGTCAGCCTTTGAAGGAAAAGTATTTCACTATAAGTTATTTACTTTTGCAGCTGTGTTATTTAATCCATTCTGAATTTTTTTAGCAATTACCACTCTATACTTTTTGCCAGCTCCTCAAATGTTTCCATGGACTGATTTGTCATTACTGTATGTGCTTGTGTTGAATAAGCTCTTCTTTCTTTCTCTTGGCTGTTCCTTTTGGAGTCTATCATTAGACACAAAAAGCATGCCATTAAACTAGAAGCTGTAACATTAGCATAGCACACCTGTACTACTCCCCTAATTAATTAATTTTCACCAGGGTGGCATCCAGTTCTTTACTGGAGATATTCTGAAGTTGACAGAAGAGCTAAGAAACAGGCAAACTCTTAGTGCTGATTTCAATTACAGCCTCCCTCTTTTTTCTTTTCAGATTCCCTTTCAGGGCTTGGGCTGGCATGGACAGATGTCTCTGAAATTAGGGTAGAAGGGGTGGGCTGAAGACTGATCAGTGGAGCACACTGAGCTCATTCCTGGACCTAGGGCTGTGTCAGAACTGGGTCTGATTGGCCTCGTAAGATTGGTATCTCTACAGCTGGTGAGGTTGACTTTTAAATGACAGTTAAAGCACTTGTTGTAGGCTTTGCATTTGTTTGATTAAAACTGTTTCCCCACCTGTGGTGGGAATGATGTGGAAGCATAAAGATGTGTTCGTATGATAAGGAACTGTGAAAATGAGAATTGCTATTGAACAGCACAAACCATGATACTGCTAGCATTTTAATAAAAAGATAAGAGAGGGTCATACTTGCAGTATGGAACACAACAAAGCTGTATCAAAAGCATTTTCCAGTGACTAATATTTTGTTGTAAATTACAGTGAGAGATAAAAAAAAAAAAGTCATTAGAAGCTATTGTCTTTACTGTTGTTTCTGTATAATTTCCTATGTTGGTTTGGGCTAGATTCTCAACTGCCTGTGCATCACTCTCTTTTCAGCTCTATAGGACTAGAAAACAAAAGCGGTTTTTAATCTAAGGGATCCTGTAACCTCCATCGAATCGCAAGGCTGAGCTCCCTGATGCCTGAGCATGTCTCAGAGGGCTGCACAGCACCTGGGAGTCTGTACCATGCACAGATTCATCATTGCTTTAATGTAAAGACCACTGAACTGTGTCCCTGGTACTACCATCCTGCCTCTCCCATGGTGCCAACCATGAACATGGTTTTCCTTCGGTCACAGTTGCTAGATTGTGATTATAATATTCTGTTTCAGACTACAAAAAATATTTGTAGTTTATGTCCAATACTGTCTATCTACTTCAGAACAAGCTTTCACCAATGGTATTTCAGTCTTTGGAAGGCTTTCACTCTACATATTTGAGAAAGGATCTCAGCACTGCACATGCATGAAGTTAATTCAGACATATTTTTAAAGGACATGTAACACCATGTAAGTATCAAGAACAACGTTTTAAATGGAGTGTCTGATTGTTTTCTTGCAACAATTGGTGTGTACTCCAACTGGGATAGAAGATGTTCCCCACAACACTCAGAACACAATAGTGTTTTTTTAAGTTAATGGCATATTACAGTTTGAAGAAGTATCAGTTTGCTGATAAACAAAGAGACTGGGCAAACACTTCTCTGAAAACATAATTTTACAAAAAGCATCTTGCCTTACAATAAAAATTTGATTTAGCTTGTCTTGCACAACCCTTTCTGGAAGTTCCACTGGGTTATATTGCTGGTGCTGGAAAGTTGTCCAGAACTAAGTCTGCATCAACTACTGACTGATGGTTTATTTCTGGAAAACTGCAGGCTTTGGATAAATTGCTAGTTTTCTTAGTCATCGTGTATATAAGTAATGAGAGGGGCCATAAGTTTTTTGTTCCATATGTTACACCCTCTAGTTTAATGCATGCCTGTAATTGGCCATTTGAAATCATTCTGAATAAAGAAATTAGGAGGGGGACAAAGGAAGGCACTTCAGAGAATTTGAGTAGCATCTAGTACTTGAAAGCTCGCTGTGTCAAAGAAATATAGCAGAGACCAAAGAGTTAATCTGTTCTGGTGGATCATCCCTACATACTTTTCCGAGCCACCAGCCAAGTTATTTCTCAAATGCCAGCCAAGAACTACTTGCAGCTGGCAAAAGTTTACAGTTATCAGCGCACTGGAAAAAGGGTGAGACAAAGAAAAAGAGCACTGTGGCCCTGTTGATAGTGAGGTGTGGGTTCCTGTGCTCTCATCCAGCTTGTAGGGGTAAGAGAATAAATAGTTAACAAAGATAACATTTATACAGTAATTCAGCTCAGTGGTATGTGTGATGATTTCCTAGGTCTCTGGACGGCATTTTGTGCTGTGGAGTATATGAAGTTCATACAGGACCTGTGTAGTTCAAACACAACCTGGTTTCGCTGAGGTTCACGGAAAGACTTTTTTTTGTTTGTAAGTGACTTCAGAAAATACGAAACAACTAGTTCTTCAGTTACTTTGGATATGACACATTAGGAACAGAGACATTGAGAGGTGAGATGTGGAAAGAGCACAGGTGAACTACTGCTAAAAGAACACAGAAATCTTTCAAAATCATGAATATGTGGTGTTCTTGCGAACAGAAAGTGAGTGGATCTAGCACATCCCCAAAGCTCCCCAAACCTGTGCAACATAGGGTGAGAATAAGGGATATTTCCAGTTCTGAAGTAACACCTAGACATAAAATAGGGCCTCATAAGCTCGGCATTTCTGTAACTTCGTATTCTTTGATGACCCCATTGCATAGGAAGTACTGACCAGTCTTACAAACTGAAAAATATACTGGGCTGCAGAAAAGAATCTTAAACATAGTCAGATCAGCTTTGGCTGAACACATACAGGAGAAAGTAAGCCATGGAAGATTTAAACTAGAAGTGAATATTGCTTTTCAAAGAACTAAGACTACCAGATAGGAAAAGACATGCTTCTTGTGGCTGGTTAATCACCACGGTTAGTTGATTGTATTAAGGAGTCCCGGCAAATCAGACCATTGAAATTACAAAAAGCAAACAGCATTAATGCATGCTGGTGCCTTTTTCACTGTAGTTGATGACTGTTTAATAACACTAGATGTCTCTCACTCATCACGCAGTCTGTTGTGCACCACAGACACATAAGCACACACATAAACAAAATCATCTTGATTTTCAAGCAAACCTGAAATATTTTTAAAGATTGTAACTGAGTTTAACTAATACCAAACATATAAGGGCCAGTGAAAAATTAGTCCGTACCCAAAGTCTCGCATGTCTGAGTTGCCTAACTGTTAAAGGTTGTAGAAGCACTTACTCCAGCTAAGAAGCCGTAGCATCTGTGCTCCATTTAGGCTCTTGAACACATCTCTGTGTGCAAGTATGTGTGTGTTTGTGTGTGTGCACACAGGCACATATTCATCTGTTCTTTCTAATGTAAAAAAATTGTTTGTATCTGTTGCTCTTTAAAAAGAAAATCTCCCCTGGTTGTCCCGAACTGCATGTTACTGTTCTGAATTAGTATTTGTAACAAGTTAACTCTGATCCTATCCAAAACTCGAGAATCTGAAATGTGAATGTGAGCTTGTGTTAGTACAGTCGTGGCACACTGGATGAACACTGCTGGGGAGGCCAGCACCATCCGGGAGTCTCCTATGGAAATATCCCCATCTGGTGGGTGTCAGCCGGCTGAGGACACTCCTCTGCCATACCAGGACACTGGCTGTCCACTGTTTTTAAAGCAGTTGCACATCTGTCGTTTTCCTGAGAGAAAACAGCAATAATAGGAACCACCCATTATGTGTAAAATTATTTCAGATTTTACATGGGTATTCTAAAAATATGTAGAATATTTAACACGGGCTTTCGATGATAGACTGTTCTGCTTTTCTCACTACAGTGTATACTGAGTCCATTATGGCTAAATAAGCTAAATTATCTCTGCTGGTTTGTCCAGAAATTTTCTGAATGAGTTCTAAAAGAGACAAAAAATGCTGAAAAGTTTTCAGGCTTGACATACACTTCTACACAGCTAAGTGTACTGCTTATCTCAGAACATGTTTTACATAAGAAAGAGTTCATTGGGATATGAGAGCTGGTATGCTTGTAAATATTCATTATTGTCTACAAGACAAAACATGCAAAGGCAAAGTGAAAATACAGTATTATCCTGATGTGAGACGTGGCTACAAGATCATCTATCTCCTCTCTCCCATATCTTTTTGATGGAGTTGTTCCTTAGCTGGTGATAAAAAGGAAGTTTATTCCTAGACCCACCAAAATTAGTAGGAGTTTTGACATTAATAGAGTTAGGGCTTAGTGAGGAATATTTCAGGAAGGAATACACATAGCAAAATCTGCAGTACATTCAGTCCTAAAGAAAGTATAGTACTCATGTAACGGTCACCCAATTAATGCTATCTTACTTGTCTTTCTCAGAAAGGATTAGTGGCTGAAATAGTGTAATAGTTATTTAAGGATGGTTGAATAACATAATGGCATCTAACTAATCAGATGCCTATTTCTGATATTTATAAGCAAGGCTTCAGATTCTCCAGCATCCCATCCTGGCTAGGAATTTCTGTCTTAAATCCAGGCTGCAGCACATTCTGTGTTTTTAGGTAGAAGGTGAGAAAGGTTTCTGAGAGGAACTATGCAGCACCTCAGGTGACTGGGATTGTAGAAAGTCCTCACCTCTCTTGTCACCCTTTTTAATGCTTATGCTATTATCAATATGTATAGAACATACATAGTTTTACACACACGCACGTATATATATTCCTAGGAGTAGGTAAGATCCTTTCTCTATGAACACATTTATAGATATGTATTACTTTCTTATTCAGCTGGCTTGTTACATGTATGCATGTTTTTTCTCCTCAGAAAAAAATTCCTCAAAATAGTTTACATTACAATCTACAAGGTATTGTTTTGAAATGTGTGTTTGAATACCACGGTTATGAAACCAGGAGATTAACGTCATTAGCTCAAGACAGGCACCATGGAGACAGGTGCCGTGCATGTTTCTCTGTGTAGCTCTGCTAATGAACATTAATCTTGATCTGCAACATTCCTGCTATTCCAGTCCTAGGCCCCTCTTGTGCCAAATTTTATAGTTTATTTTTTCATCGGTATGGCAGTGTCTCCATTGAAGCAGAAGTTATTGTGAATACCTTTTACTCATTTTTAAATTTTGCTTTTTACTCTGCTGCCATGGTCTGTCTTGTCCATGGTGCCTGTTATGAAGGGAACGGCCCAGACATGAGGCTGACTGGCACTGAAGTAATCCCATGATTTTACATGATCTGAATGTCAGAAGCAAAGAACCCTGGAGTTAATCATTGCTTACTATGACTGACTCAGCCTCTCTAATCCTTTTCCATCTTCAGCCCTTGTCACTGTGCCACTTGACCTGCTTCCTCAGGGCTGGACTACGTACCTCTGCCATGCACAGGAATCCAGTCTGGGAAGGGGAAACGATTCTTGCAAAGCTTTAGGGGCCAACTCTGCTTAGACCAAAAACAGTTGGGGGAAGGCATGATGCCTTTGAGCATACTGAGCATAAAACTTCCTATCTCAGGCAGTTACTCACCCTTCCCTTCCTGTGCTTGCAACAGAACTGCTTTGTCTTTTAAATAGAGAGGAGTATCCAGTTTCAGACAAAATGGACATTTATATGCAGGAGTTTTGCCTCCAGGATTGGGAGTAGAGATACAATGTCCTGCCACCAGCACACCTATTCTGAATCTACAGGAGGTCATTTTTATTTCCTTTCATGCCATTCATCACCGCTGGCAAAGGGGTAAGGACAGCAGAACCCTGCTGAGCGATTGATATGTTTGTGCTGCTCTGTATTAAGAAGTAATGTTTTTGCATCACTTAGGTTACACACTCCTAGTATATTCTGTTACCCACAACTTAATCCTTTCAGGATTTTTCTTCCAGCAGGCAAAATGGAATGATAGATTTTGCTCCTACTTAGCTCATATTGTGTACTTCTCCTAAGGAGTGATAGATGCCAAGTACTTATGACAGTAACAAAATGCAGGTTTTTCACAGACTCCAACTGGACTAGGATGAGCTTTGCAAAAAAATCCTGTGAGGTGATATCTAGATTTCTAAAACTTTTTCCCTTTCTTCCCCTGTTTTGCTGTTAGCACCCTCTGCTAGTTCAGATGCAAGAAATAGCCCTGTAGGAAGCGACAGTGTGCTGCAGCAATCTGCCTAAATGAAGCATTCTCGACACTGGAGCATCTGCCCTGACACAGGGTACTCAGCTGCTTGCCCAGAACACGCTACTACTATGGCTGGGAGTAATGAGACCAAGCTGCTTCTGCACTAACACTTGCAACCATAGGCATGAGGGGGCAGGTGAGATGAACAGTCCCTTTGCACGTGGCACCTTGCTATGTCCTGATAAAAATCCACTGGCGTGAGATCTCACCAGAGGCACACAGCAGACAAGTAGGCATCCTTTGGTCTTCCCAAGATTTCACTTGACTGCTGTCGATACAATGAATAAAATTCAGCAAGGTCATCCTCTTGTGCAGAAGGTACCTACTATTTACACTTTACCAGCAAGACAAAATAGTGTGCAGAACCATAAGCTACAAGATCGCTTTGCTGGTATTTCCAGTTTTAAGCAGTAAAAATCCGTACCTTGGTTCCTTAGAGCATCCAGTTGGTGGTGCCAAATAGTAACTGCAAAGGATATTTTTTCTGTATTTTGAATGCTTGGAATACAAATTGTTTGGGTAAAGGCATCTTTACAGTTGTTTTTTAGACTCTTTTTAGCAACTGTCCTTCTCTCTCTCAGTGAATCTGGCAGGTCAGCTTCTAAAAGTCAACTGTTGTGTATTTAAGCCTCACACAAAGGGATATAACCCCCTTCCGCCCTGACTTCTTTGAAAGCTCACTCTGTGCATGGGATGCAGAAGACGTATATAGATGTACACGGATGATAAGCAGTGGAGGATCAGGCCCAGGACATTTTGGCCTGGAGTAGTATGTTTATTACTTCATAAATCATAGTAAACCTTAAGAACACATACACCTGTTTTCTTGGGTGGTGAGTATCTCTGTACCTGGCATTTATATAACTTACATGATCTGATGTCCTGTCCAAGATCTTTAACACATTTATTATAGCTGTTGGTGAGTCAGCTTGTGACTCTTTCTCTGTGAAGTTCAGTAGTTAAAAGTATTTAGCTTGGAAGAAGATACCTTTTTTAAAATTTGAAAAGGGGGACAAGGGGGAAGTGGTAAAAGAACACCATGTTATGTTTCACTGGCCTAACAGTGACCTGTAAAATGTGCTGGTGAGCACAGAAAATGTAGTGCACCAATAACTGCAGCCACAGTTTGTTTTAATTCTTTTTGATATTTGATTATAAAGGTTAAAGCAGGGGAAAGGGAATGCTAACCTGAAGTGCTAGCTTTCCTATGGCTCCCTGCCACAGAAGTTGCTGCTGATTTGAAAAGGTCAGGTTCTTTGCTGACAGCTGGGTGGCAATGAGGAATAAACCCTAGGAAGGTCAGTTTTTACAACAAAAAGTCATAGATATGGTTATTTTAGGAAGTGTTTTGTCCTGTTACGCAGAGTACTCACTGTCCCCATGGGCCTCCTGCTTCCCACTGAGAGATTGCAACAGACTGCTGCTTGCACAAGACATGGGTTTTGCTGAGATAGGCTGAGCAGATGGCAGAATGCGAGTATGACCAGTTGGGGTGGGGAAAGTATCAGAAAGGTGAGTCAGGCAGAGAGAGGCACGTGAAGAATGGCACGACTACATCGTGCTTCCTCCACTTGGACTCCAGAAGTGGTGGACTCGTGGCCAATGCAATTCATACAGGCACCGTGACAGTCGTTTTCCAGAGCATTATATTCAGATCTTTGCTCACTAAAAGAAAGCAAGTAAATGTTATATGCTGAGTGAACACTGGGAAGGACCTGGCTCCAAAAGCATCTGTTTAAGATTTCCACTTTTCCACATTTCCACTTACCAAAAAAAATCCTAAATTTGGTTTCAGGGATGAAGGCACTTCAATATGCATATTTATGGTAAAACCATGATATGAGAAGGAATATTAGTTATATTGTCAAGAAAAATATTATGTATAGTCTCTGGTACAGTAAAATCAATCCCTGTGATTGGTTTGTTCAGAATTTTAAAAATACACCATGCAGTAGAAATATTAGAGGAACAGCTCACTGTTCTGAGATCTTGTGTCCAACAAGTATGACATCGTCTGTGTTGTTTTGCTTGGTAAAGTATACCTCATGAAATCTCCTGAAGTATTCCCTGTGCAACTGTGGAGGCTAATGATTTACTCAGACTCATTAAGAAAATTAAATCCTCTTCAAAGAATTATATCCAAACATTCTGCAAATGTTTTGAAACACAACGGCTGAACTCTGTCCCCAGCTGCTTTTGTGAAATCTTGCTGTAGTGAATGGAGGCTACGTGTGAGGATGGGGCTGGACTGCAGCCTGTTTGTACTGGCTGAGCAGTTATGGATTACATCTGCAGCATGTCTTCAGGGAAGCAGGGATCCCCACAGTATCAGTTGTTCCTGTCTCCACAGTACCTTGAATCTGTCTTACAAGAATGTCTTGAGATGCAGCAGTGGAAGAAATATGGGACAAATACTGCTGTCTTTTACATCCACATAAACAATGAACATGTTTGAACACAGAGGTGAAAAAGCAATCGCTGGTGCCGCTCTAGTTGCTCATGTCTGGGTTGCATGACTACAACTAAGAACAGAATGTAGCTGATTGTCCTTAGGTGTATGTACAGTCATTCAGCATTTGATAAACTCAAGAGGATAAATTGTCCATTGATGGAATTTCTCCAGCTATGTACAGACTGCCTTTTCTCCTGGGTGTTTAGATAAATGAGGTTTTCCCTTTCCTGCAGGCAAGCAATTTATTTTTCCTTTTGATCTCTCGGGACTCTGTTTTTTAGCCTGCCTGTCCTACCTTAATTCCTTTTGATAAAAGAGTCCTTTTATCATGCATTCTAAAATTGTTCGATAGGTCTATTTTACATGCCATGATGAAACTACATAAGCAGCTTTTTAAATATCATGTATCGCTTCATTTTTCCATATGTCTCATTACTAGATTTCACAATAGCATGAGTGTCATGATTTTTGGTGCTTTTTGTTGACATCCAGCTTCTGAAGTTTTGCTTAAAATAAAGATGAAAATAGCTTCCATATCAAGCTCTTGTGGTTGCAGAAAATCACTTAATAACCTGCTCAGTTGTATGTGAAAACCAAATTAAAAACATAATTTTTGTGAAAAAAACTTCTGATTGGGAGGCCTGAGCCATGATTTAAGAATGCTTGCTACTGGTGATAATTTCATGTGCAGTTGTTTGTGGTTTATTAGCAGATAAGCAAGAGGACAGGATTTCTGTACTGGAGAATTTCAGATTAGGAATTTGAGAACTATTTAGTCACACTTACTGACTGGGCTGTCTTAGGCACATGGTAGTTTTTAACACATCTAGAAATGTGACTAATAATTTAGCCAGTTACTATAAAAATAATTTTTTTTTTTTTTTTTGAGCTGGTCAAATGATCTCCTGCTTATGACTTGTTCTACACCAGGAATATCTTAGCTACTTTATGGGTGTGGCCTTTAGTTCCCGGGAAACTCCTGCACTGAACATTGTATTTTAAGGAATGACTAGGAAAAATAGGATTTGTAAGTCTTTTCTAAGATAAAATTTGTTATTATATATAGAATTGTAAAAAAACCCCAACTTTCAGGGTTTTGTTTGGATGAGGTTTTTTATTTTCAGGCTGATGTGTGGCTTGGAACCAGCAAGCTATTTTTGTCTCCTGTCATTTTTATTTTAAACAAATACATTAGAATTCAAATTTCCTGCCTAATCTAATTAACACAGCATTTTCTGCAGTAAATAATGGTAGCATCTCCTTTGACTCTTCAGTCAGAAAGTATAGAAAGATACTTTAATTAGTATCTTGGGTTTTTTTTGTCTAAACTAAATTTCAGAAACTTGTTCAGAATACTGAAAAAGACTACTATAGGCCTTCAATCTGCAAGGATTTAAGCACATATGGGAACTTGAAGTTTAACAATGTCATTTAGAAATGACAATTCTTTTATTATATCATGACTTATTTTCTACATTTAGCCACTACTACTGTATTTCTAACTTGTGTATCTTTTTAAGGCCTTAAGATTAACACTTTTAATACATTACTTTCAAGCACAGGTTTGTTCGAAACCTTGAATTTTGCAGCAGACATCCTGTAATGACAGAGGGGGACTTTTATTTGTTTATCAAGCGTGAAATCGATGTACAAGCACAGAAAACATATTTAGCTGTGAATTTGCTGTGGAAGCTACTCTCTGATAGCAGGGACATGCTGTTGTAAAATAGTTTGCATTTCATAACCTCAGTTTTACAGGTATCATATCACTGCAGAATATAAAAAAAGAGTTGACCCGGTATACAACTGTTAGAAATTAACTATAAAGGAAAACAGGAAGCGATAACTTCTAATCAAATGTTTCTATTACCAGTGAAAGTATTTTTTGCATGTGATTTATAAAATAGATGGATTTATTTTATAAATAAAAGACATATTCTGCACAAAATTAGATTCTTGGTAACCTGCTAAAGATTGTTCCTTTATACATATAATACTTGCACTGTTCAGTACTTGAATACTTATACATAATTTTCAGATAGGCAGGAATTTCTGAATTTACCATTCATACTCTGGTCTTGCCCAGTTTTTCTTCCAATATTATCTGAATCTTAATTGTACATTGATGTGCAAAATCAGCAGTAATCACTGTTCATTTTTTCCTGGTCTTATTTCCTTCATAATGAAAAAGTAAAAAATATATGCAATAAGTGGCATTCATTCTTCACGTATAAATTGAGTAAACCAGATGCCAGGTCCAAGTAGCTGTCTTCCTCCTCTTGTCATTTTTCTGAGGTGTTTATTCCTAAAATATTATATGATTTTGCCTCTGTGAGACAAGATGGGTAAGTAACAGGGCAGTGGCTTTCTAATGACAAATGCCAAACTAAACACAGCAGGGCTGTCAGGTAGAAACGCTCATGGAGAATTAGATAATCTTTTTTAATTCTCCAATATCAAACCTAGCAATGACCTAGAAAATAATTATCACCTGACACGTCTGTATTTTGCCTGATGTTTTTCAATATATTTTGTTTGGACACGTCTTTTTCTGCTCAGTTTCTTCTCCCCCCTGCAAAACTATACAAAACTTGTTCAAGAAATGCAACTATTTTCCCTCACATTAAATTTCTAGTGCTTTACATAGAATGTAAGAGGCCAAAGCCACAGTCAAAATTTTTGGGGTGGCAAGGGTAGCCTAGCTCAGCTGACGGCTATAAACACTCATTGCTTAGCTTTTAAATTAAAGAGTATCTTCTCTTTTTCAGCTTTGCTATTTCTAACATTACCTTAGTTGTTGTTACAGATAAAAGCCTCACAGCTCTTTTACTCTGAGGTATTCAGGTAGGTATCCTGTTTGACAGTTTGGGAGATGAAGGTGTTTGTTTTTTTTTTAAAAAAAAAGAGGGGGGGTACTTAGAAACAGAGAGGGAAAAACATTAAAATAGGCATCGGGTGACAGCAGCGTACAGAATATATTTGTCAGAAGAAAGACTGCTACAGCCCAGGTCCCTGTTACTTTGCAGATGTACTTAGTTTTGCGTGCTGATTAAAATCCTTTGAAGCTGATAGGACTGAATAATTGTAGGTGAATTTAAGCTCACATATAAGCCCTTGAATGCTGCACATTCCCAAGAATGAGGTTCTATCAGAAGCCGCCCTAACTTTTTTCTTGTTTCTCTTGTGTCCTTGATAGATATAACCAAAGCTGGAATTTCCAGTTCTGACCCTGATCCTCCAACATCCCATTTAACTACTCACATGATAAAGTTATTTGTAAATGTTAAATCTTTGCAGGATTATCATCTAAAGGAGTATTAGAGCCTGATCCAACTACTTCAGAGGCCTGCCCTAGATTTTGGTGATCGGTGTATCAGAGCCATACTAAAGGGATTAAGATGCTGCTGGTGCTTACTGAAGATACAGTTTTCCTAAAAGCACAGTTCAGTATTCCAGTATTGACACATCCAGAGCGTGTGATATAACAGTGCATGTTATATAGTCTATCTAACCATACTTCGGCTAGCATAACTCTGATGGTTTACAGTGGCTCCAGTAGCCTTCACTTTATTTATGCTTTCATAATCCAAATGCTTAGCAGTGTAAATGTTTCCTCTATGTGGCTATACACAGAGAGATGTATTTACTTCTATAATGTGTGAGGCTATATCATGGAGAAACACAAAGTTTTTGCTAGTGTCTGAGATGAGTGGGTTACCTGCTGCAGCAACATGGAGGTGTTAGGCAGGCTGCCATAGCCCTGTCCCAGTGACTGCCATGCTCAGAGCTCTCCAGGAGACTAAGCCTTTCTTTAGAGAGGGCAGCATTGCAGAAGTAGAGTTATACTTTATAGCACTTCATCAGCTTGGATGTATTAGGCTTTTGTTAAAAATAAAGGAAGAAAACATTAGAACCCTTTTCCCACTGCTGGTACAGAAATATTCTGGGGTCTTTGCTTTTCCTCCATCCCTTTGTATCCTTTCATTTTACTTCTCTGCCTTCTGTGTCAGGAGAAACTTTCCTTTATTTCACAGGTGTGGCAAGCAGGATGGGGGAAATGATGCAGGGAGAGATTTGGCACTATTATCAGCTGGCAGGAGATACAGGATGACTTACAGTGGGAGATGGGTGCCCTGAATGTCTGTGGAGTATTGCTGAAACGTGAACTAGGTGACTGAAGATTAGGCAAAAAAAAAAAATAATTCTGTGGTGAGTTGTTTTTCTGCATGTGAGAAATCTGCTAATGGATCAGCAAGGCCGGAGGCCCGATCAAAGCAGGCAACATGCTAGACTGGAAGACATTATCCACAAAAAAAAAGGTACTACTTTTTCCCCAAGTGGTTTTCAATTTATCTCAGGATTATAGAAATTATGTTGTCTTGTCTGATATGATGATAGTCCTGTTATCATGTGTCATATGGCCATCCCATCCAAGCAGCTTTGCACCCATCACAAACACGCATTAGTTTCACTTAAGAACACTCAGGCAAGAAAAAGCTATGCCACATGGACATGGGAGATTTGTTGCAGCCAGAATATAAGTCCCCTTGCCAGATCTGAGTGTCTAGCTTATAAGAATGCTTCCTTTCTCATTACATGACATCATCGTGAACAAACTGATATTAAATGGTATAAAACCAACATTCTTGCATGATACCTTTCATTTCAGGATTTCAAAGCACTTTTCAATCATAAATCTGTATCTCTTAATCCAGTAGTCACATGAGTAAGGTCTTCCGCGCAAAGAAGAAACATTTCTAAATACTTTCATATCCTGTTGAGAGAAGAAGCCAGGTTTACCCAGACAGGAGCTAGGATTAAAACTAAGTACATCTGCTCTCCATAAGCATCTTTTTTTCCTTTCAAATGCATCTACAGATCCAAAAGTCCCAATAAATATTGAGATACAGGTGGTTTTGGTGCATATCTGAAACCTGATGCTGCTTGGTTTAAATTTAGGATCTCCAGCTGACACAGGTTTGTTCTGTTGCTTCATAGAGAACAAAATTCTGTGATGTCACGCATGCGATTGCAGCTATTTTGTTTGTTTGTTTTACAAATGGCTTTCTTCACAAGCTGGATTACCAGTTCTGGCATATCGGTCAGCAATGTTTGCGACAAGGAGCACACTTACCCAGATGAATATTCTTCTCCCATGTGAATAACTGTAGTGACTTCTAATCCACTCAGTCACTCTGTATATAGAAAGCACAGAAACAAAATCTATCAATGGGGCAAGAACACAGCTAAACTCAGAAAAAGCTTTCAGAATATTAACTGCAAGTTACAGGAAGATATAAAGTCTGCATGAAAGACAAAATATTGCTGCGACTTTTCAAAGTCAAATATTATTTGTCATGGTTTGTGTTCTGATTTTGCCCTGATTTTGTTTTAGCATCGTATTTGTTTGTTCTAGGGTGAATGGGCTTAGGGCTAGAATAAACCTGGACTTACTGTCTGAGAGTCAAGGGTGTCAATTCTGTGAATGAAATTGTTTCTTCTGATTGATCTAACTCTGCCACAGAAATCCACAATATCAGGTTTTGTTCCCTTGCATAGCTACTCTGTATGATCCAGTGCAGACTTTCACTGTCTTTCTCTGCCAAGTCTTCGCCATCTTTGTGCTTGTTTCTCATGACCAAAAACCTGCCTGTTTGATATTTTTGTAGCTTTAGAAGGAGGAGGGTTGGCAACAACTCATTACTAGAAAAAATGTTGGCACCAAGGCCTTCTAAATATAACCACTTACTGAATTTACTGATTTTATTTTTTTCTTTATATGGAATTACTTTTTAGCTACTGTATCCTTTCGGATTCTGGCGGTTGTGTTGTTTTTGAACCTTCCCATTCAAGAACAGTATTTCAAGCACTTGAACATTTTCTTTTTAATGTTTGTGGAAGAGCGCTAGGCTTTGATGCTGTCACTACCCAAGGTGTTTTGAAACTTGCCCATACCTTTACTTACTGCAGACTGGATTCCTGTGATTCCCGCCAAACTTCCTGCTCAGTCACTGCTATTAAAAGGTTTTGTTAGAATCAATATATTGAGAGCAGAACTTTATAATCTTTTTGAACTTTCAAGTCATGTTATTCTATTATTGATTCTTTGAATTGTGTGATGACATGTGTCCCTCTTGTTACCTACATTTAATTTGCTTTATATACAAAGATGTGTTTACAGCTTTGATTGTAGTCCAATAATTCACAGGATATAGCTGGGAAGGTTAAAGAATTTTTGGTCAAGTAGCATTTTTACTAAATTGTAGTATAAAATGGACTAAAAGTAGATGATGAACCAGTATTTAAACTGGGAAAAGTTATGGAGCATGAACTTCAGAGTAGTTACTCTAAGACTGCTAGAGGAAAAATCAGACAAAATCAGAGATGGGTTGCAATAAGAAAACAAATAAGTGATGGTAACATAATATACCAGTTGACATAGTTTTATGGGTGATAGAGCTTGACAATGGACATGTAATGTGCATTTGTAAGTGCGCCTAATAAACATACCTATGGTGATCTATGATTCAATCTTCATAGGAACATTGGACATTCTAACGGAAAAAAAAAGAGAAATGCAATATTAAATAGCTAGTTAATTGATAGGCTGAAAAAGTGGTTGTAAGAGAAGATTAGTTAGCTTGAATTATTTCTGTTACTCTCAAGAATTTGTTCTTGCTCTGGTGAAATGCCATGTTTTTATCAGAGTCGACATGGAAAATGCTGATGACTCCAAGTCACTTATAAAACCTGACCTGAATAATTTGATAAGGCGTGATCACTTGACAAATATGTGTTTGAATATTAACAACCAGTTCTTATGGAGGAATAGTCTAACAAAGGCTGGTTAATTTGCTTAATCCAAGAGTTAGCATTTATCACAGCCCACAAGTAAAGAGGACTGTCAGTTCGAGCATAAGAAACACCCTAAATTTGGAAGCAGAAACTAGATACATTTAAGCCACAAATAACCTGTAGCAGCATGTTTTTTTATTCTGAGGCAAGCTAGTTCTTGGTGCAATCTGCTTTGGTATGCAGAAACTTCTTTAATACTTCAGACTTTTTAATAAAAACTAAAATATTTCTGAAATGGGTACTATAATGCAAGCAGAAAGTATATGGTTGAAAATTAACAGCACATGTTAGATAGGAAGTCAAGTTAAATGATGGTAAAGTTCCTCAGGTCTTAATCTATGTATATCTCTTCCTTTGAATCCTGTTTTCCTTTCTGATTTCCTTCTGATTATCCTCTGTTATCAGGGGTATATTCAACATGTGTTGAAACAGTAGAAGACATGACTCCATTCCTGTTATTTTCTATTTCCATGCAGGATTACAACAATTCACCCAGAAGTTTATCAGAACTAGTGAAAATTGTGAATAGTTTTAAAATAAGCCAATACTCTGATTGCTTTAATGTTCAGTTTCGGTAAAAGGCATGATTTAAGATTATCCATTTACTTTGCATGACAATGGCATTATTGTCAGATGAGGTGCTACGTCTGGGGAAGTAGTAATTCCTAGCCAACAGGATGTAACTGAGTTTAGAGAGCACTTGTGCTATGCTATCTACAGCTTTATCTTTCTGTCATATGTGACCACTTCCTGAAAGAGCATTGAAGAATATAGTTATAATTTGTTGTAAGAAATTATGTTATTTTCTTACCACCCAGATGTAGATCTGATCCTGCAGCACTGAAGTCAGTGGAAGAGAGATGAAGCTAAACAGGTGTTAGTCTTGTGAACTTTTTTTATGTGCAGAAATGTGCTCGCTTCAGGTTAGGAGACAGAATTCCCCCTGGGGCTAGCAAGACTTTTTCAGGGCCAAGTTAGGGAAGAAGCTTTAATCCAACTTGTCACTTTGGGAAGTCTTCTCTCCCTGCTGAGTAAATCAGCAGCCTACGGTGACAAGTTTCCCAATTTACTCCCTAAATAAGAGTGTCTGAGTATGTGGTGTTGGTGCTTCTTTTGGAACTATTTCTGGTATAATTGATGGATTCTTGCTTCTTGAGTATTTCGCAACCAAAGGCCACCTGATATATTACTTCTTGGTGAGTGTTTGGTTTTATTGTTCTGTCTAACAGGATATATATGAATAGCAGTTTGTTGTGTTTCTTAGTTTGCCTGGTGTTGATGAAGTTTGCTTTTGTGACCTCCCTGGAAAGGTACACTGAATTAACTACGGATGGGATGTGACCACGCAGAACTCTAGCTGGTTTGCTCCTCGCTTCCACTTCTAAACTTACCACATCAGAGTAGGAGGGAAGGTGCAGAGGAGAAACTAAGCAAGTTATTCTCCACAGGACAGAGTGAAGGAGCTGTTTAAGAACACAATACAAACAAGGGCCTTGGAAGTAATAGTGGTGCCCAGTATCAGTTTACTTTTTGTTCTGTGCTGTATACATCTCCTTTCAATCTGTCTAATCCAAAAACTGCATTTGTATAATGATTTTTTGTTAAATAAAAGGTACACTGTTGAACCGTTTAATTATACTTTGGCTGACTTGCACATATTTTCAAATGCTTATTTCCTAATAACTTTAAATGAGATGGAGTTTGCCAAGATCTCTGTTTAATTATTTCACCTTTGTTTATGATGGGAGTTTTCTTTTTAATCCACTTTTGTCCCTCTTTCCCTCTTCTTTCCCTCTTTCCCTTTTTCCCCTCTGTTGCAGAATACAGCCACAGGCATTCAGATTTAGGCAGTTGTCCAAATCTATTTTAAAACAAAATTTTAAATCAAAGCTTCTTGCAGCTATAGGGCGTGGGTCACATGTACTTTCCCTGGGTCAGCAGGAAACCTTGTGATGACATTGCAGACCCAACTCTTTTTCCTTTCCCAGCAGATATATGCATAATGTAGAGCTATAAAAATGTTTATTTTTCAGGAGAAGTCGAGGTTACCTTCTCCCTTATAGGACCAGTTGAAAGAACTTTGGCTCAGAAAAAAGAGGGAAGGTAGGCATACCTTACCTAAGAACCTTAATTTTTTTTTTCCGATTAACAGCAAAGACCTGGCAAAGCATGTCTAGGTTTTGCAGTGTTGACAAGCAGCTTCGTTATTACCATAATAATATCACTTGATATCAGAGCAGAGAAATGCGGAATCTGAAAAGCCAGAGATAAGAGAAATCATGGCATTTTGCAGATACTGAGATATACAAAGCTTATGTAAGTGCTAGTTCATTGTTCACATCTTCTGTCAGTTTTCCATACTGAACCCACAGTAAGCCTGTAGTGATATAGAAAGGTAGATACTTTGAAAAAAACTTGAAATAGAAATAGATGTTAACAACGTTGAAACTGCATTTGTAGCTGAACACGTTCTAGTATTTTGTTTTTTTCCCTGATGTTTCTATGGTAGTTATCATTGTATGTTATTCTGCTGCTTTTGAGTCACTTTGCTGTACTGCTGGCTGTGAAAGTGAGAGAGCAGCTTCTGCAGATGAAAGGCTAGCAATGATAACATTGGAATGTGACCTCAGACATTTATCAGAATGACATTGTCTGTCAGACAATATGGCATTCTGATTTTTCCGACCACTTTTGGCATGGAATCAGGTCAGTTCAGGATGGGGGCACATATTGCCACGCCACGCATATACCCATAAATGGTACATAACGAGTCTTAATATGAATTTAGCTTAGTTAATATGAAATAGGTTTCATTTCAAAAGCCCTCTCTTGTGTGTAGATATTTAACATGTTCCTGTTTCACTTCCAACCTGTTTTGAAAGTCTGCTTGAAAGAAACCACTCGGATTGGTTATTCTTTCCGAAAAAAAAAATTGAAGTAAATATCAAATGAGGATAATTTTCTTGCTGTGGATCATGGGTATTCTTCTGCTTAATAAACCAAGGTCTCCTAAACTGTACGTGATTATTCCTTCTTGCCTCAGATTTGGGAAGTACCTGAAACAACAACAGAAAAGCTGTTATCTAACAGATAGATTTTGAATAAATGGCGTTATTTGGATGTAATCTCCATGGCTTCTTTCTCCCTATCTGCAGCTGAAAATAATGGAGGCAAGTGTTTGACTGGTAGACTATAAGGGTGAAAGCTGCAACAATGTGTGAAAATGTCAATTGCATTCTCAGGCTGGCCGCTGGCTTGTGCTGTGGACATTTATCTCCTTAAGCCACAACATCCACAGATGCAAACCAGGGTAAGACTCAGGAGTCCTCAAAATAAAAAATTGTCCTTTGTAATGCAAAATGTTATTATTTCTATGATACCATTTCTAAGGTGTTACAGATTTGAGATTTATTTACAGATTGTGTCCCTCAGGATATTCCAAAGCATCAGGAATATTTTGGGGTTTTGCTGGTGCATACAGGTTAGGACAATGCATGTAGGTGGGGCTGTATTTAAGTGAAATGGTTGAAATGCAAAAAATTTGGTGCTTTTACATCTGGACAAAAGGTAGTACTTCTACTGCTCTTCTTTTACTGTGTACTGTGGAAGAAATTCTGTGGTTGTTTCCATGATGAATCATGCAGACAGTAGTTATGCAGTAGTTAATGTTTTAGGATGAAACTCTGTTCTTAGTTGTTGATAATGCTTCTGATCTTGAAAAGAGAATTGAGATCACAGATGAGTATGCTGAATGATGTTTATGGATGAATATTTAAACAGCATTCATTTTTCTGTACAGAAAATGTAACAAGATCTCTGATATTCTAGAGCTGAAAAATTAGCAGTAAGTTAGTAAACAAGTAAGTTGAAAATGACAATTTTAGCCAGTGATGTGTTTGTGTTTCCAATATCGTTTCTTATGCAAGCTAAAAAGATCAAGCATTTCTTCATAGCAATGTCCACCCCAGAGCAGCAGGAAAGTTCTCCATGTTATAAATCTTGGTCATAAGCCTGTTTGCTTTTGAAATCACAGAATCAAAGAATGGTAGGGGTTGGAAGGGACCTCTGGGGATCATCTAGTCCAATGCCCCTGCCAAAGCAAGTTCACTTAGAGCAGGCTGCACAGGACCTTGTCCAGGCGGGTCTTGAATATCTCCAGAGAAGGAGAATCCACAACCCTTCTGGGCAGCCTGTTCCAGGGCTCCATCACCCTCAGAGTGAAGAAGTTCTTCCTCATGTTTAGATGGAACTTCCTATGCTTCAGTTTTTGCCTGTTGCCCCTTGTCCTGTTGCTGGGCACCACTGAAAAGAGTCTGGCCCTGTCCTCTTGACACCCACCCTTAAGATATTTTTAAGCATTTATAAGAACCCCTCTCACTCTTCTCCAGGCTGAACAAGCCCAGCTCCCTCAGCCTTTCCTCACAGGAGAGATGCTCCAGTCCCCTCAGCATCCTCGTAGCCCTCCGCTGGACTCTCTCCACTAGCTCCTCATCTTTCTTGAACTGGGGAGCCCAGAACTGGATGCAATATAATATTGTAATTACAGAAATAGAAAGCATTTCACAGTGAATGAATAAGCAAAATGTTCTTATTCCTGCTGAACAAGTGCCTGAGTGCTTCCAATGACAAGGTGAGCAATTTTTCACAGATTCCTTCTCTAGAAAAAAAGAATCAGTTTAAACAGTATTTTGACCTATCAGTCAAGTTTTGAGCATGTTCATAATTTTCTCACTAGTTTTGAATCCTGTGTTTGGGAAGTTCCTGGACTGATTGGCTCAGTCATTTTCTGGTGATTAAGTGATGTGTCTGAACAGGAAACATACTGCAAAAGGCTTAAGGGGTTTTATAAATAGCAAAAGTTCTGAGGGAAAGCCGTTACTCAGAAAGCAGATTCTATTGATACACGACTGCATAGATGTTTTCTGTTGTACAAGACCAGTATTTTTTAATAGAAATTTTTATTTTAAAAAAACCCACTTTAATTACTTAATACTTTTTCTTTACAGCTTTATCTTACTCACATGAATGTGTAGGGACAGTACTCACTTTTAAACTTCAAAATAAACTGCCTTGATAGCTGCCCTCTTGTTTTCAGGGCCTATGCTTTTGATTCCAAGAATACATCTTTCTTTAAACTTACCCTTGTTAAACTGAAAAAATCCTGATTTACTGTGCACTTCCTATGTGCTTTCTTCCATGACGCAGTATGTATATGTCATGTCATACATACACAGGGAGCAAGGAATGGGACACAGAAGCTAGGAATTCCTGTGTTAATACTGCTTCTGCAATTGTTAAATTAATAAGCTGCCTTAGACAAGTTTTCCTATAATTTCCCTAGTCTTTCCTAGGACTGTGATTTTTCTTCACTTTGTTATTCTGGAAAGGTAGGATAACAGCTACTCCCACATTTCAGAGTGGCATTTTACCACATGCTGAATACAAAGCATAATAGGATACTGTATGATTCCCCTGAAGTCAATGACTTTGTCCACAAAACCAGAAAGGGCATATTTTTATCCGCTCTTCCATTAGCAGCAATCTTAGGATCCCCATCTCATTGTATTACAGTATAACTTACTGACAACCTGACCATTTGACTGAAAAGAGTAATTCTGTCACTGTTTAAAGAGCACCTGTGTTGTTAACATAGGAAAAAAATATTGTGGACAAGTAACGGAACTAAAATCAAACTTTCCTAATTTATAGCTGGATCCAAAGCTAACCAAAGCCAGTGGGAGTCTTTCCACTGACTCCCTTAAACTTTGCACATTTGTCCACAGAAGTGCTAGTAATACAGCCCAGCTAGGCCCTGGGAGATGATTCAGCCCCTTGTTCTCAGCTGACCTTCTTTGGCTGGCGTACTGAGCTGCTAGGGTGAAAATGGTACTATGTACAGTACCAAGGTCAGGCAGAACTAAAACTTGAAACAAAAAAATACTGCAGGAAAACTCTCACTGAAAAAGAAAAAGCTAAATATAAATAATAGTAAATAGTAGCAGTATTATGGGCTCTTTTGCCTCCAGGCAAGTGCCTACACATTTATAAATAATGACATGCAGACATTAGTTTAGTTTCAGATGCTTTTTGATGCTTTGTAAACTAACGTTTTAAGAAAAACAGAAGGCAAGAGTGGGCAAGTTTCCAACATCTGGGTATATTGTGAAATAAAAAAGTACATATAAGCTTCCTCTCTATGAGTGCACAGTGACAAATACGTGTTAGCTAAAAATCCTACTCCTACTGCCTGGATTAAATGATAAGAGAAGTGGCAGGGCTCATGAAGGAAACCAGCCATTTAATTCAATTAATTAAAGACAGAAGTCAGCTTGAAATGTAGAACTTCTCTTTTTTTAACAAGGAAGTTTCATCTGTGAAGTCTGCCAGTAAACCATTCTCTAAAACAGTCTGTTAGATAGCAACTATATTTTATTAACATTTAATAGGAGTTATCCATGTATATTTAAACTTTTGTTTACTGCTGACAACAAACATTTGGCTGTGTGGGTGACAGTGAAAGGCCAGACAGTAGTGTCTAGATCATCAGGAAGTATTGCACTACTGTAAATAGAGAAACCATTTGAATCCTGTGAAGATTTGACTTTTTTGATACTGAAAATACGTTTTAGTCTTTAGCTTATACATTGTTAAACAGTATGCTGGTGAATGGGTGATGCCAGATGCGTATCTTGAAAGAGCAGCATAATTGCTGTTCATTAAGAAATTGCAAGGATGCAATATAGCTAAAAGAAGCACTTCAGCTGCAGAAAGAAGTGCTTTCAAATCAGGAGGGTTGAATGGCAAAAGACGACCTTTCAGCTGTGCTGAGTTTCATGCACCAATCTCAGGTATGAATTTTAAATAACCTATGAAGGAAAGAAACGCCTGTTCTGTGAACAACATGGAGCAATCATACAACAAGCTGATGGATGAAGTTTCTGCTCAACAGGATTTCCTCTGGGAATGTGGCTGTTGTTAGATGTCTTTATTTCAGCTGTTGTGAAAATGCACTTGTGCCCAGGTTTTGTTTTCTCCGCAAGTGCTGCTGTTACCATTCCAGAGAATTTAAAGTGGGTTTGCTCTGTGTGTTTAGGCTCCTTCTTCACCAGCTGAAATCCGATATTTCAGACTCTAGGTATGCAAGAGCAGGAAAGGTGGAAGGATGCCAACTGCCCTGTTGACAAATTTGCAGATGCATGGGACCTTTTTTTTTTTTTAATTAAATACCTTTTTTTTTATGTTGGCACTGAGGCTGGAAAGCTATCGGCAGATGGTGTGACTCTGAAAAGGTCTCTTTAAGCTACGCTTGTTTAAAGTTGCTAACATGACATGTTTAAATACTCAACTACAGAGTTCATAAAAATATTTTAGAGGTTGTCAGGAACAATATTGCTTGTGCTGTGATCCAGTGAGATCACATGAAGTAAGAAAACCCAAGCAACAGAAAGGAGGCTGTTCAACACACCTTAGTGTTACTGTGGGGGCTAGCGGCAATTCCTGAGGTGGCACCTCTCTGTCAAGCACTAAGCCAGTAGCCAAGTGGAGGTAGGAAATGAGGAGCTGCAGAGCCTGTCATCTCAGGGGAAGGCCGGAGCAGGGGCTGAATGACCTGCAACATCTTTGAAATCTCCAAAGCTCATGGCAGGGAGGAGAATGACCGTGGCCTTGTTCCACATGTGGTCTCAACATGTCAAATGCTTGCTGTAAAACTTGTTTAGCTCTGCCAGGTGGGCTACAGCACTTGTCTTCCCTCTCGTAGGCAGTGCTGAAGAGGACTGTGTCCTCCTGAGCCATTTGGAATTTGACAGGTGAGTTTCAGTAGCCCTGATGTCCGCACATGGCCTGCGTCCGTATGTGATGCTGAGGTCCTCTGGGAATGGAGGCAGTACGTCAGGCTGAACTCTTCCCTGTAGGTTTATGGAAAACTGTCAATGCTGGAAGGGGGCCAGTTTAACCGGGAAAACTGAAGTTGGCTAAGCTTGAACAACTTAATTATCACATAAGGTTAAAGAGGTAAATAGCTTTAGGCCCCACTTAAGAAACCAGGGATGAAAGGCTGGAAACAGGAATAAGCTGCTTTTTTTCTGTGATCAGATAAGGAAAAATCTTCAGTGCTGCTGTAGCTAGACATAAAATACAGAAAACTGAAGTTGCAGTGGGTGGTTAGAAAGCAATTAAACCTTCAAGAACATATTCCCGAGTGGCAGTTTGAGAACACTGTTGTAACTTTTACTCAGAAAGAAGTCAAATCTTTTGAGGATATTTTTCCTGAGGTTAAAAGTAGTGATTAGAGACCTATAACTCACAACTTTATAGCACCAGGTTTAGGAAGAAGTCTCTTTTGTGTCTTTACTGTGAGTCACCCATCAATGCCATGAGTATCTGCTTTAGCAGTTGTGTTGCTGTGCTGCTGTTTGGCCTACAGTGAGGACTGCGGAATCCATGCTTTTAACAGTTGTCTCGGTCTTTTTTTTTTGCTTTTGCAATTGAGTGAGGTCAGAAGAAAAGTTGGTTATTGGTTTAAATGAGCATGGGATTGACTCCAGTGAAAGGTAGGAGGCTGGATGATTTTTTTTTTTCTTACCAGTAATCAAAATAGTGAAAAATGTCAACATGCATATTTCATTGAGCATAACCACTTAGCTCCTGAACCATAATGACACCTGACTATTTTTGAACAAAGTTTACATATGCAAATATTTATAACACATATAAATTGTATTGAAATGCAAACCTACAGGTAAACAAAATTTTTATATGCATCATTACTTTTCTTGCTGAACTATACATAACCATAATATGCACAATTTCTATGGAACCTATAGGTCCTTAGTTATTCCACTCTTATTGACAGTATCCTTTGGAAATCCATATTGACATTATCTTGAAGAAAGAGTAAAGGTGACATGACAGTAAAATTCATATTTCTTCTTTTTCTTTTCCCAGACCATGAGTTTGCATATTAGTTGCACTGTAATAGTCTTCAAGTGCATCATGGCTATGTTTCATGTCTTTATATAAATGCTGGTTGTAAATGGCATTAAACATGCATAACTCTTGTTTCTTAGCCACCTCATTTTTTAAAAAAGGGCCATTTGAATACATTTAATTTATTTATTTTATTCTGTCAAGACAGACAATAATGTGTAACAGACAAGACTGATACCCAGCAGTTGCTGATCGCTTTCTATTATCTCCATAGAGCAAGTCAGAAACATTTGTATTAGATGACTTTAAAAAAAGACTACATCTTCCTAGTCATTCCTTTCTGGGTAAGCATGAGAAGCGAGGTCATCTCTTCTCTAATACAGCATAATACAGCACAGTAAATGATCAGTCACTAGAATCTCACCAAGTAAACTCTGGAATTGCCAAAGAAAGTACCTCCTCCCCTGAGAATGAGAAAAAAGAGATTTAGCATTGAACTTCTAACGTGGGTTTGCTCACACATATGCAGTCATATTCATTAAAGAAACAATTACAATAGCACAGACTAACTAGAAGTGTTTAACTTAAAAATGAAGAATGAGAATCTGTGAAACTGGAAGCATGGCAATTAGAAGTGGTGTGTTTTCATCCTCGAGCTAGGCAAGTATGTCTGAGTGTTCAGCTGTCTGAGAAATAGTAACTTCCCTAAAATATCACCAGAGACTATCTCTGCACTCAGACTTATCATGATGGTCCTCACTCGTTCTAACTCTCTGTCATTCTTCCAGTAATGACACTCAGGGAAGCCTTTGTTCAGTAACACCCACAAAACATAAATAACATTTAATTAAATAAAGTCTCTGTGAAGATTTAATATGCTAACATCAAAGCATCTGGAAAGTGATCTTTGTCTCTGACAGAAGGTTTCCCACAGACAAGAAATAATCTCAGGTTCTTGCTGACAACACACACAGAATGGTTAATTTGTATTAAGCATGTATGTACAGAAGATTCCCTTTACTGACTGACAGTCACATTCTAGGAACTACTTTCATGCAGGTGCATGCTAAACACACAAGTCTTCCGTGTTGTTTTTGTTGGGGTTTTTTCACAAAATTTCCCCAACGTCTCTATTAGATCACTGTATTTTTCTTCTGATATAATCTGAAGAAACCTAGCCGGCTATTTTGCAATGTGACATCCTTTAAGCAGCTGACAAGTCACCAGCCCATGTAGATGTTTTAGCACCCTAACAAAGCAGAATGTATTTACCAGCTGTGCACAGCCTGGAATCCTTTGCCTTCGAAGACTGTGCATTAACTTAAATTCTTTATCACTTTAGCTGACATTAAAGTTTCACTTTGCTCTGCAAAGTCTTAATCTAAAATCAAGTATGACCAAACTCAAGAGTACATTTTCAGGAAGTTGTTAGCACAGCAGTGCAGGAAGGAAATCTTATCAGCTTTGTTGAGCTTGGTCGGTTAGTTTTACAGAGAGTCGTTTCGTCAGCAGAATCCAAAGCAGCAAATCTGCAAGTACTAGCTAGGAAAATGAGGCCTGATCCAAAGCCTACTGGAATACATGCAAAACAACATTTAATTACTTGATCCTTTTCTCTCTCGTGTCAGTGAGATGTTGATATTTATTTCAACAGGAGAAGTAGCTCTATGCTTTTGATAGTCTCTCACACGTATTTCTCAGAGTGGGGACCTCTGCAAATCAAAGCAGAATCAGAACTATTTCTGAGCACACAAACCCAAATGTCAGAAATTAGAATACAAAATATCTGTGGAATAAAGACCTTAGGGCACTGAGGACTTGGCATTAATAAAATGAAGACTTTTAGTGATGTTCATTAGGGAAAAAAATCCAAATATATCCCTATGGAAGACTAAAACTTTTAACAGCTGACTATAAGACTGGCTACAACAAGGACATAAAAAGAAGAAGAAAATGTAGCTCCTTATAATTATTTATTCTACATTTTGTAATGTCCACCTTATTTGATTATCTGTCAAGTCTTCTCCAAGTTCAGATGTATCTCACAAAATGATATGTGCCCCAAGAGAAGTTTCAAGCTTCTTAAGTAAGGTTCTTGTTGCTTTTCAGAAGTCAATTATTTCAATGATTTGTAATTACAACATCACCAAAGCTGACATTATCTCTTACATGAAGTGAAATAACACTGAGATGTGACTCTATTGTAGAAATAAATACAGGATTATAATTTTATGCCTTACTAAAATGAGAGTTCTCCTAGAGAGTGTGAGGTTCATTTCTTCTGCCATCAAAGAAGATTTTGAAGAGGCTGGTGCTGGCTAGCTGAGTACTCTCTATATGAGACTGCAGTTATCAAAGTGTCTTAGGAATGAATCACTTAATACTGAATGATACTGGAAGCAAGCGATCACCCTGTGCTCAGATTTGGTGTATTATTAGAAATTTCACATCAGTAAAATCCTTTTTAGCTTCAGGGAGATTTAACCAGTAAAGACGTGTGATTCAAAGAGTGAAATTTCCTAGATTTGTGTCAGTAACCTGCACCAGACAAGCTTTATCTCCTTTTTGTCAAAATATCAGAGAAAATATTCACATTTGTGAAAAAAACCCACATACAACTAAAAAAACCCACCCCCACCAACCCACTCCCACCCATGCCCAAAACCCAAACAAGAGAACATTTGTGTTGAAGAAAGGAGGACTAATGTTACCAACCTGGAGATGTGTAACTGGCCAGGTGTGTTGTGGGATAGTTTCTTAGAGCTTGCCCTCTTAAAGGATAGAGGCAACATAGGGCAAATACAAATCTCAGCAGTTCTGTGCCAACATGGGAGAGCTTTACTACAGTAACTGCAGCAGAAACAGTGAGAAATTGCAAATGTGAGGAAGGCAGGGTGATGAAGCACCCATTTGAAAACTTCCCTAACAAACAGACTACTTGTCATCTGTGGAAAGAGGGCCAGAAAATTAGCTGGGTGTGTTTTGTTGGTACTTCTGTCTGTTTTTTTAATTAAGAAACAAGGATTCTGTGGAATAGTTTAAATATTCATTATTTACCAATGAACCAAAGTGTTTTGAACTGTTCCTCAACAGACATGTATAAATCTGTTAATGTGTTTAGAAACTTGAACAGAAATGTTGCTTAGAAGATGTCTCACACTAGAATAGTTCCGTTACATGCTAAGGGTATTATCTGTTACATTCAGCATCGGGTAGGAAGGGCTATTTCCTGCACACGTGGGAAGAAAATCCAGCTATTCCAGGCTCCAGGAAAATGATATGCTCCTACGTAAAGAATTCAGCTTCCTTTCCTTAGATCTATTTTCTTTTCCTCAATCTATAAAGCAAAATTCTTTTAAAAGAACCACTCTAATGGCTTTATATGTTCATTTAAAACAAAAAGCATTATTGAAGGAAGAGAATATGAAAAGTTGTATTTAACTACTGATTCTTACCAGACATGAATATGATGACAAAGTTCAAATGAAGAGCAGGAAAATACCTGTGCCTTTCATGGGATGCGGTAGAATGTCAAGGATTTACTCTCATATGAGGGTTTCACCCTCATAAGCCCCATGAGGTATGGAAGTCTTATTACCTTCACTCTATAGCTCACAAACTGATACACACCACGTATGTGTGAACTCATAAAGGAGAGGAGTGGCGGAGGAGGGAGTTCAGCATGGTCTCCTGAGACCCAAGCTGTGACATAACAACCAGACAGTCTCTTTTGTCTAAAAAAATTCAGTTAACTGAAGAAATCCACGATTTATCAGAAAAGATCAGACAGGTTGTTTAAATACCACAAGAAGGGCTTTTATTGTGTTGGATATGTAGATAGTATTACATTTACAAGAATTTGAATTGATAGGCTTGCACACGCCAGGAAAGGGAGTGCTTTACATCACCAGCCAGAGTGAGGGGATGAACATCCTACAGCGGAGTTAGCAGGCATGGCTTTATACCCGTTGATAAGGCTGGGTTGTTTTTCATAAGGGCTATTCTTACTCCTTTTTCCCATCCTTTCAATGGGGTAGAACAGCCTAGGACTGAACGAAAAAACATTTACAAAGCAGCAGCACTGTTAAAAATAATGGGTTAGGAACTTGGTTGCACTGGAAAGGAAGGCTGTGCAGCATCCAGGGAAGTTGCTATTTCCCTTTATGGTTGCGCATCCCACGCTTCACATCAGTGAGGGTGGGCTAGGGCAGCCAACAGAGCCCCATGTAATGCCAAATTTGTGGTTCTTGATTAGTGTTTATTAATCTAATCTTTACTGAAGCGTGTTCATCTTAGCCCAGAGTGGTTAGACAGTATCTTAGTTATGTTTTCCTTTGGAGAGTGGTGGTTGTGACTGTGAATGAAGAATTTCTTAACTCTGGTTAAGTAACATCTAATGAAACATAATTTAACAAGATGGTTATGATAATAGTTAGGATTAGTGAGTGTGAACTACACATTCATCTTTTGGCCATTTTCAAAGCTCAGATATTTAAGGACGATCAGTAAATATACTAATTATAGTTATTAGAACAGCGAGGTCGCTGCTGGTCTTCATGTAGCCCCTGACATGTCTCCCTAGGGAGCGCATAAAAATGTTGGAAGGACTCAGCAGGAGACGGTTCTCTTTTTATGGATTTACTAACTTTTCCTGAGAGGAGCAGAGGGAAGAGGACAGCTGGCAGAGGTGAAGAGATACATGGGAGGCCAGTGCTGTAAGCATCTTTCCTAACCAAGGAGGAACATCTTTCCGAAAGAAGGAAGTTTTGGAATATTTCCCAGAAGGGGTTAACTTCTTTTTGACTTTGTATTTTCCAGTTTCTCTATGGAGGAATCTTGCTTTCATGTGGCTCCCAATGCTGGACTGAAAGTAGGAAGAGTTTGCACAAACCATAGATATTCTTTCTTTCATACACACATCCCCCTTTGCTAACTATGCATCACTTTTTCTGGAAGTTTGCCAAGAGCATTTTCTCATTCCTTGTTCTTACCTTCCTCAAGGCTGCTAACGAAGATAGTCTTTTAGATAACCGGGAAATGGTATGCACCATTATTTCTACAATCTAGCTTTTATCACTTTGAGGAAAAAGTACATTTAATCTCTGAAAGTGAAATAAGCAGAAAAACATAATGCAATTCAAAAGTTAATGATTGCGTAAAATTTGAGTTCAGCCAAGCACGATGCAAGGACCTAGAAGACAAATTTCAACCCAAACGAGAGGTATTTTCCACAATAAAATGCTTACCTTGAAGTCAATTAATTAGGGAGTTGGTTAAAAGCTTGCCTCAGTAGAGATTATGTTACATTCAGCTGTGCATGGATACATAGGGCCACATTCACACTTGTTTTCTCTCCGTGTTTTCCAAAGCAACTTTAAATTTGGCTCAGAGCAGACAAGTGAAAGGTCAGGTAGTTCACGTCATGGCAGACGAGGGTGTCGCACCCTTGTGCTGCCACAACCTTCTTCAAGGTCACCTAAGGTGTAGTGTCTGTGTGGCCCACGTCAAAACATTTACAAATGTTTTAAGTTCCCTAAAGGTAGGCAGCAGTTCAAGGGGATCCTAATTGGGTTTCTTTCTTCTTTTTTCATAGAACTTCACCTCTACCGTTAGCAAGATGTTGCTCTTGTTGATAAAAGTCAAGGAGTTGTAGCGTCAGCACTGTTAGTTGTGTTACCTGTCACTCTTGAACTTTCTTTCCATCGTTGCCATTTGCTTGCCGAGCCAAGTGCTCTCAGATCTCCCGAGCACAGGACAACCCTCACGCCTCCTCACACACAGAACCTCGGCGGACAACAGAAATCGGTTCCGAGTTCCCCGCTTCGGGCGCGGCCACTTCTCCCGTTCGCCGGGGGCATCGCCGTCGGTGCCTCCGCGGGGAGCAGCCGCACCCGGGCCAGCCGC
>Ga0065711_1028311_pt1 | contig 42045 bp, 15 predicted proteins | sample Hoacrofraction12_FD_59098 | JGI IMG/M metagenome (GOLD analysis project Ga0065711, IMG submission 59098) | Hoatzin crop microbial communities from Cojedes, Venezuela - Epithelial fraction 12 v2 (version 2) | ecosystem: Host-associated > Birds > Digestive system > Esophagus > Crop | place...
CTGCCCGCGCACCCCACCGACCTCCCTCCTCGGCCCGGCTGGGCCCGGCACGGCACGGCCCGGCCCTGGCACGGCCTGACGCGGCCTCGCGGCACTTCCGCCTGGCAGCGCTTCCGGCTGCCCCGCCCCAACCCGAGCGACAGCGCCGATTGGCTTCTCGCTCTGCCTATCGCAGTTGCCCTGCCCACCGCGGCAGGGGTGGTCGCGCTCGGTCGCTTCTTACCCGTGTCTCGCCTCGCCTCGCCAGCGGCGGAGGAGTAGGGGGGGAGGGTTCCCGTCCTTCCACTTTCCCCTCACAAGTAATGAAGCAACGAGCCCCTCGGGGGGGAGCGGACGGCCTTTCCTGAGGCACCGCAGCGCGGTTGGCGCCTGCGCGGGGAGCGGGTGCGTGTCCCAGCGGAGGAGCGCCCGGCGGCGCCGGGGCTGGTGGGGTTTATGTCGGGAGGCGCGCGGGCAGGCAGGTAGCGCGATTAACGGGGGCAGCTGCGGTAGCCTCTGGGCTGGACGAAGCCCCTGCGGCCAGGGGCGTGTCTGAAGGGCCGCCTGCTGCGGAGGGGTGCTGAGCAGGGCGGGAAGCGGTGCCGGGCTGTGGCGTGGGGGCTCCGGCCGGCACGCCAACGACGCAAAGTGCATATTAAATGCCAGGTGTTTGCTGGGCGCTTCATCTTTTTGCTTCAGAGATGCCTTATAAAAGCTGCTGAAATGCCAGTTACCCCCGTCGTCGTCACTGGCAAAACGCAGGGCCTCTGGTGCTGGGGTAGATTAGGGCCGTTGGAGACAGGCTGCCTGTGGTGAATGACTTCACGGACCCCAATCTTGTGCTCGATCAGAATCCTTTTATTGCTCAGGTGAATAGCTTATATACTAATACAATAGTTACTAGAGCCAATCAGCTTTGGATTCGTGGCTTTGCGAATGCCAGTTGACGGTTGCTGTTTTCCAGGATCTTTTGCAGCTGGATGTGTGAAAACAGCTTATCTCCTGAGAACAGAGAAGGGAGGCGCAGGACGCGCTGATCCTTCAGGGTCATGAGACAGCGCTGTTCTGTCTCAAGTTATATGGTTTCCCACCTCTGCCAAGTACCCGAGGAGCTGCAGCTGTAGGCTCTTGGAAGGAGCCAAGTGCAGGCTGTAGTTCAAGGCAGGACTGAGAAGCGTACACTGGAAGAAACCCTGTGGAGTAAAAGGTGCTAAGGAACAGTGACTGTGGTCTCTCTCATTTTTTCTCTCTTTAGCTAAATTCCTGACTTTTTTGTTTTCCTTCTTTTTTTCCTCTGCATTGCAATTGTTTGCCCAGGCTTTCCACTATGAAATTACCGGTGGCACAGAACTTTATTCAGATAATGAAGCTACATGTTTTTTTGAATAGTTGCTGTCTCTGTATAGCGGAAGTGACTGAAAACATATTTTCACTGGATGTATGCATGGTGAAAGGAAACCTCCTACTCAGTAAATTGCAAAGCCCCAAAACTTGTCGGACTGCTTATCCCAAGGTTGACATAATCAACGATGTGAGGTCAGATTCCTGTCTGTGTGATCTTTTTTTGCCCTTCACATGCTGCATTGGTGGGGCATCTAATAGTTCACAGGGCTACATGCATGGATAAGGTAGCAGCTCATCTCGGAAGCGTTCAGTTGTTTGGCTACTATGAACTGCCAAAGCAACTCTTCCCTGTCACCTCCAAGGAAACATCAATGAGGCTGACCTCAGCACGCAAACCAACAGCGGAACTATGCTGGCTTAGCCAGAAACTGAGATTGTGATAATGTGCTCTTAAATTTTCCTTGTGCATCCAGTGTCTTAGGAGGCAAAGCAACCTAAGGTATTATTGATAGTCTCAGAAACTGGTAGGTTCCTGTACAAGGGAGGGCTAGTTATGAGGTCCTTTTTTTCACCTGGGTATCATCTGTTTTATTTAGTACTTTTCTTTCCCACCATTATCTGGAACTTAGAAGAGTGATCTGAATTATTTGTCTCAGCTGCAGCCCTGACCACCTTAAGTAAGAAGTCTGATACCGCAATTGCCATTCCTACAATTTTTTACCAGTCAGTGAATTAACTATAAATTTAATTTTAAAGTTTAAGGATAAGAAACATTTTAAGGGAGCTGAAAGATCATCCCTGTGTTACCTGAATTTTTATTACATCTGTAAGTGATTTATTTGCTCAAGGTTATGGCAGACTCGTGAACAGAATCTCATTCACTGATACTGTCACTAAAGAACAGTTCTTCCTATACTGTTTTAAGATTAAATACTACATTATTGTATTGTACTATCAAGTCAGTATTAAGGTGCCTATTCTGTTCACCTTTGGTTTTTGTACTTAACCCATCTTTGGCAAGATGGTACAAGAAGTAGGTCAATTACAAGCTACCAAGCTCAGTCATATTGAATAATAAAAAGAAGTATGTAAATATAAATACTTTTCTCAAACACTTAACAGACACGAACCAAAATGTTTCCAGCATTGAGTTCATTGAAGGCCACACACTGGTTTGTGGTGGGTTTTTTGAGGTTTTTTTGTGGTTTTTTTTATACTTTCTTAAGAATGTCAAGCTGAGAGCTGGCTTCTTAGTGCTGTTCTTGATACAAGTTCTTGCATCATTTGTAGGACTCTTAGGGTTTCTTGAGCACTTACTGGCCTAAAAAAATCCTTGGGGAGAACTTGAGCACTTCATGGACTTAAAATCATTGGTTTGAGCTTATCCAGTCTTTTTCTGTCTACTGGTGTTTTTTGTGCTTGCCTCAGGTTCCAAAGTAGGCATCTTTGCCAGAACAAGTCTGGTCTCTAAATTTAGAGTTAGATTTCTCAGAAAGCAAAGCTTAACACAGTTGTGACATATGGTTGCTGGCCTGACCTCCCCCTCTAATGAACTTGAATCTTTTTGCCAGTTTCAGCCAAATCTGAGTCAAGGGTCAAAGTCCCAAACTCCAAAATACTCTCCTTTAAGTTTTTGTGAAGGCTGGTAATGGGGAAACAGACAATCTAATGCTTATCTCTACCCTCCTGAAGGAAAGGAACCTCACTTTACTCATACTGCTTATCACAAGCATGCTCACTGGCCACTCACTGTAGGCTGGTTTTAATTCATATTTCATTAAAATAACATTGGACTAGAAACCCTAATAAATCTTTTCAACCCTGCTGTCTTTGATTTCCTGTGATGCCCTAGGGGACTGACATACTAGTCTGAATCTATGCGACAAAAGTAATAAGGTTATTAAATTGGATACTCTTCTCCAGAGGTAGTTGTTACGTAAAGCCATGTTGTAAATACGTAAGTAAATACAAATCCCCAATAAAGGTTAAAGGAATGCGTTTCTGCGAGTAGATTGTTTTGAATACTTTCAGAAAGTTTTTCTACAAAACAAAAAGTAGATTACTTTTTTTAACATAAATCCAAGGCTTTAGAGTAACTTAACAGTCTAGAAGGAGAGCAGGTTTTCCATGAAATCAAGTCAAAGTATGGGAGCAAGTAATGCTTAAACAACTTTGGTAAATGCTAGCACTATACTGGAATATGTAAATAGAAGTATCTTTCATAGGAGAGGTGAAACAATCATTCTGTTATTCTGTTCTACTTAGCACTGGTGCGGGCTTAACTGGAAAATTGTGCGTGATGTTAAAAAAAAAAAAAAGGAAAGATGGTGTCTGCTAAGAAGCAACCAGCATGATCAGAAGTTAAAAATGCAGACACTTCAGGAAAGACTAAAATAATTGTGTTTAGAGAAGACTTAAAGGAAACATGATAAATGTGTAAATATTTGTGAGAAAGATGAGAATTGTATTCTGTTATTTTTGATGTAGATAGTGCAAGTGTGCTGAAACTGTGGCAAGAGGAATTGTGTATACTTAAGCACTGAAGTAGATTAGTTTCAGTCATCTCCACCATTGAAGGTTCTTACTGGAAATCTTCCACTTTGTGTCCCAGAATTGATTCTAGGTTTTGATCAGAAGAGGAACTGTTCTGATCTGTGAGGTTCTAGTCTTTTGTTAGGAAATCTTTTGTTAGGAAATGCCCTTTTTCACTACTCTTGTCTTTTAAGAGAACTGAGGGCATGTTCTGTGTTTGTTGTACCGGGCTTCCATTGTCAAGAACCAATTCTGCTTCTAAAATAACTTCATAGCCCAAAAAGATTTTATAACAGAAATCAGTATGAGTTAATAACAATATGGCCCTCAAAGTGTAACGTTCTTGTGAGCTGATAGTTATAAATCTTCCTGTTCCCTAGTCATGTTTCTGTAACACAGGAGATAACTGTATGAAATCTCATCCTCACACATAGATTCATGTATCATGAATTTCTAATTTTTCAAAGTATTGTGCAGTGAAAAAGTCATAATTGACACATAAGAGAAGGGATCACTTTCCCAAGTGTTGTATGGGTTGTCAGTGAACTAGCACTGCTGTGTGGGACTATTTCCATCTCCAGAACACATAGAAGCTTCCTTGTTTTCAGCAAGAGGCTACATGTGAAATATTGCTAAAAACCAAACTGGCAGAGTTCATCTTCACCAGCTATTAAGGCTTCTAATGTTACAGAAAAGCGTAACAAAGCTACTCCCCAGAACTTGGAGATAACAGCTGTACTAGCATTATTCTCCACTACTGGAAAGACTGATGTGCATTATTGTTGATGCCAATCATTATGTACATTCTACTCTCATGAATTTCAAATTTATTTAAAGAAGAGTTATGTCAAAACATAATAAACTGGGATTATTCCTTAGTATATGGAAACCTATAAATAATTTACTAAATTAAAATGGCAAAGAAAATAGAATATTTTATAATTGTGGTTTGAAAACTATATGGTATATATTATTCATGAATTATATTTTTATTTATATGCCATTAGTTTCATAGGTTTCCTCATTTTTCCTTCTTACTTTTCCTTATGCAAGTGCAGGCCCTTAGTGATAACTGGGCTGTCTGTCTTGCCTGATGAGAATTTCACTGTGGGATGGACATTAACGATAAAGTCAAATTCTCATACAGTGAAAACCACAGATTTCACCTCTCATATTATGGTGGTATTACTGTCAGCTCTTTGAGGTGCACATAAAGCTGTTCAGTGTTCACACTCTGCTCTGGTGCTTACTCACACTGGCAACCTTTCTAGTGCATTTTTATTTCATTTTATTAAAACTTAGTGAGAGTTTAAAACTCAATTGAATTTCTTTTTTTCTTGCCATCATCAATTTTCTTTCAGAGGGCTGTCATCAGTTCTAATAAATTGATCTTTGTCATGGAAATGCTGCCATCACATTCTGATTACTTCCTTGTTTCTTTTGTGGATGATCATTGAAGGGAACGGCTGTTGTTTGGGTCCAGAAGCATCTGTAAGCAGCAGTTTGGGTGGTAACTTAAGATGCAGCTTCTTTGTTTTCACAGTTACTCAGATTTTTGCATGTTAGCTAGCCCGGAACTTGTTAGCTACCTACTATCACTAGGCTGTTTGGCATTTTAAAACATGAGCTCCCCTGTTGCAGTGAATGGAGTTAATGGACATCTGTCTTTACTTAGCAAAGCACTGATAGAGTTCTAATCATTTATTTTATGTATGATACCTCAAAATATATTAAGCAATGTAACAGTAGGGGCTGTGTAGAAGGAAGTAGTGAACATGAAATAATCAAGTGTAAAAATCCGTCATACACAACTCCTCAGAAGCGCAGATCTGTCATTCCTCTGAAAGAATGGAAAGAATGAATGCCAAATGTTTGGAATTTCAGCAAGATTATTATGAAGTTTTTTTGCCACTTGGTTCTCAAAGGAAGAATCTCCCTGTAGAATTCTGTAATACAAAAACCTTTCCAAAATTTTACTAGATATGACTTGCAATAAAGAACAAACAACATTTACATTCAGTTTTAACTGAACAATATACCTCTTTGCTAAAAGTCCACGCTCCAGATAAAGGACAAATTAAAATTCACAGATTTTTGGTATGAGAGAACTGTTTGGTATTATTTGTTAAGGAAGCACTTACAAATGTGAGAGTGACTGAGCACTGGAACAGCTTGCCCAGCGAGGTCATGGAGTCTCCATCTTTGGAGAAGACCTGACTGGACCTGGTCCTGGGCAGCTAGCTATAGGTAGCGCTACTTGAGCAAGGGGGTTGGACAAGATCAACTCCAGAGGTCCCTTCCACCCTCAACCTTCTGATTATGGCATTCATAGGAATAAAATCTATACCAGAATAGTATGATGGCAGAATATGATGGAAAAGATGCTGCTCAACATCTTCTCTACAAGAAAGTTTTCAACTCCGACAAAGATCATATAAATAAATCAGTCCCATACCCCATCACCTGTGAAGAAAGAAAATTGCCATGTGGACCATGACCAGAGGTCTCTTCCAACCACAACTTTTTTCATTAAGCTTAAAAATATACTGATTTATAGAAAATAGCATTACCTATTTGCTATTAATAGCAAATTATCTTTTCTCCTTTACCTGTTATGTGCCTTTCTGTTGAGAAGCTAGCAGATTTTTATTGAGAACTCCCTTTGTTACTGTTGAGGTTTTGTTTACGACAAGGATTCCTGAACGCTGGTATGTAAGTTATTCCAGGAAATGATCTGGCCTGGTAGAGAAGCAAGCAGTACTGTTGCTTAGGTTGTACCTGCTGTTACAGCCACTGTCAATGCTCATTCAGAAAATGTTTGTGAACTGATCAGAAGAACACTCTGTCATCTCTTACCTTGCAGCTACAGCTTTAAAACACAGTATCCGTACCCATCTGGCATTGTTAACAGAGATTTGACTCCTAGAACCTCTCTCTTCTTTCACTCCCCTTAGCGGAGAGTATGTGGGATCTGCCCAAGTTCCTCAGCATGGAAGGATGGACTTGCCTGTAGGTGGGGCACATGAACTATTTCTTGGCAAATTTTCATCTCAGCCAAACTGAGACATTAGCATTGCCAGTAACATGTTGAACGTGAGTCAGGCAGCAGAAGACCATGGAGATAAACTAAAAACTGCAGCACCTTTTAACTGAGTTCTGATTTTTGAGCCTTTGGAAAGCCTGTGTGTTAGTAGCAGAAAGTGTGTTTCTCCCATATAATGTGATTTTAAACATTTTAACCATGAACAAAATACCAAAAATATATCAGGCAGTAAAATTACTCTAGAATAACTGAAACTGAATCAAGAAGGGGAAAGAAATACGTGAACCTAAATATGAGGGAAGAATAACATGGAAGGGTCAGCTCCATGATCGCCACCTTCACAATATCAGCTTGTGCTGCAAAAGTGTGCTTCCTTCTGATTAATACTGCCACATCAAGAAGCAGATGTTCAGCAGGCAAATGATAGAACAGAATAGAATATTTCAGTTGGAACGGAATTACAACATCATCTGGTCAAACTGCCTGACCACTTCAGAGCTGACCAGAAGTTAAAAGCATGTTATTCAGGGCATTGTCCAAATGCCTCTTAAACACTGACAGGCTTGGGGCATCGATCAACTCTCAAGGAAGCTCATTCCCAGTAAAAAAATGCTCCTTAAACCCCCCCGGCACAGCTTTGAACCATTCCCACACGTCCTGTCACTGGATACCAGGGATTATCTTCAGGATTTTCCATATAGGCATCCCATATTTCACAGCCCTTCACATTAGAAGTCATTTAAAAATCTCTGAATGGGACTGTTACAAAATGTTGTTTTTAACACAGTTAAGCAGCGTTTTATTTCCATTTTCTGTTGATTGCTGCCTGCTTCAACAGACAGCTGTCTGATTGTGCTGCATACTTGACTGGCAAAAAAACCACATTAAAATGCTGTAATAGATGCATTTTTGATGACTAAATGTATAGTTTTATTGACCAGTTAAGTACTTAGTAACATATATAGACCTTTACTTGTGTTTCCAACATAAAGCTGCCCAGATGAAACTGAAGTAAAATCGGAGATGTTGGGTTTTCCTATTGGAAAATGAAAACAAAAGGACAAACCGCACTACTGTTCTTTGTATGTTCTGCCTAAAAATAGCTAAAATGATACATATTCAGAAGCATGTTTTTGCTTAACAGGTGCATAGAACCAATTTTAAAATCTTCCATGTTCCTGAATTATCTCAGGTTTATTAACTAATACTTCCTTCCAAAATCCCAACTTCATTCTTAGTTGTTCCATAAAGGGAAAGAAGAAAAGTGCATGCTCTGACAGATACCGAGAAGAGTATTTATGCAGCTATGACTGAGGTATTGTGTAAACCATAGAATAATGTGAATAACCACTAGGATGTGCTGTCGGCCTAAAATTGAAGCCCTGGTGTATAAGAGCCTGAAGTTTCAAAATTCTCAAGTGTGATGTAAACATAAACCTCTAGTATTCTCATTTGGAGATTTCAGAAAAGAAGTGCAAAATACAGGTTTTTGCAAGGAAAGGAATGGGATATTTGCATGATAGGATAGTTTTCCTATCATGCAAATATCCCTAGCACGCATACTTGAACTGAGAGTTAACTAAAGGAGCATCACAGGCATCACTGTATTCAGTTTATTGAATATCTAACATTAGAACGTTTATTGCTGGAAATTATGCACATTGTTGCAAGATGTGGTCTCTGTGGTAAGACCTCATGTGCATATCATATGTGTAATACATGCAACATCTGTACATAATAAATTATGTTCTTTAACAAAATGCTTGTGCTCTTGGTCTTGTGTTGCTTGTTGTAAACGTATCAAACAGTGCTCAACTAAGATTTGTGAAATTAAACTGATATAGTGAATTACTGGTTGTAAAACAATGTATGTTTATCAAGATGTAGAGTTCTGAAAGTTGTTATGATGGAAACATTTGAAGCGTGGTTGTGAAAGTTTGCAGTTTGTCATTTCAGTAATACGTGTTTTGTCAGTTTTAATACTTCAGCTTATAAATTGTTTCATATGTTAGGATTTTTCAGCACTTGCCACTTTATAGTGGCTAACATACTCTTAAGTTGTGTATGTAGAAAGTAGATTGATAAGCCATGCAAAGAGAATGTATGGAAGGATCTGTTCTAACTGTTCAAGCCAAGAATATGATGTGAAGGGGTTGGTGGCTGGCAATCCTTTCAAGCCAGCAACAATTCTTGCAGGCATCCAGAATTACAGAACTGCTTCAGAAAGGACGGGAGAAAGCATCCTACTTTGGTTTTTGTTTTTTGGGGGGTGGGGTGTTGTTTTTTCTTCTGGATTTTCCATCTTTGAGAACCTAGCAGGAGCAAAAAAATGTTAAAGATTCCTAAAAAACTTCAGTGTTTATGTAGTATAGACAATGCTGTTACTGGTAGTGATTAAGTGATGTAATAAGCCTTTTCTTTAATTTGAGTGATTGTCTAACTGATGCATCAAGCTTGCATAATATTAAATATAGTATTTCCAATCATCCCTTCTAACACCATTCAAAAACTGAGGTTTACTAAAGATAAGTTTTGATCATGCTTGCTCGGTTATTTACCTATCAGTTTTGCTAAAAGTCTATCAGAAGTGAAAGGTAGCACTGCAAAGTTTTGTGTATTCTTTGAAGAAAAATCTTCTGAAGAGTAAGATTTTCTCTCTTTATTCTGAGAAGCATGAACTGAGTTCTAGTCTGAAAGCCAGGAATTCCCCCATTTTAATTCTGATACTGACTCAGTTGTAGCCTATGGCAATTTATCACAATTTTTTATATATGTAAAACGGAAATTCTTGTCCAGGAGCAATATGAAGATTAATTACTTAATATTTATAAATTGTTCTGAAAATCAGTATTATGCATATATTATGATTATTTCTGAGCTGTTGATTCTAATCTGGGATGAGGCCTGGAAAAGGACATAAACACCTGATGTTCAGCTCAGGTGGAATTTAGATGCCCTGGGTCAAAGTTGCAGTCCTAAAAATGTTCACATATCTGCCACGTAACCCTGGAGGTACCTAAGTTTCATTGGAAGCTCAGGCATTTTTTATTATGAGGTGCATAAGTACTCCAGTAGTGCTCGTTTGTGCTTTCAAAGGTACTTAAGCCTTAATAGGACTGAGCAGCCCAGTAATTAACTCAGGCCCAGTAGGTGTTCAGAAATGAAGCATTCGTCTGTATGTGCCCCTGGAGAGTTCAGTCCAGTAGATGAGCTCTGAAAATGCGTAGTGGGCCAGGAACCCGCAGCAACAGCCGGCCCCACAGTGGAAAATCTGTTTCCCTTCAGACTGTAGTTCAGTGCTTAGAACAGACAGAAATGTCAATGAGATCCAGGTTCAATTCCCTTGTCTGTTTGAAAGGACTCAACCTCTCCTTTGGACCATGCTTTAGTCAGCAGACCTTTTAGAATGTAGGAAGGATTCTCCCATCTTCAATTTCACTTTCCAGAGAAGGTACTCGCTATTCACCGTCAGCATTTAAGTCTTGCAGTTATGGCACATTGGTGAGAAAAAGGAACTGTTGTCTGATTTTACAGAAAACAGAGAAATATTCAGTCCTGGATAAGTACAAAAATAGTTGTAGGAATTGGGACTGGAACCTAGGATAGAGTGCTCTTCAGTAAGTGCCTGCTTATATCAGTCTGCTCCCTATACAACATAATGACTTTTATGGGTGTACCAAATGCAAAAGCTTTCCTTCATGGACTGTATAGAGACTCTAAACTCTGGATTCTGTTATTTTCAGAAAGCTGAAAATCAGATGGTATGATACTTAGGAGTGTGGTGCTTTGTCTTTTTCTAGATCTGTCCTAGGTTCAGCAATAGGGATCAGTCAGATGTAGAAAGAACGGAATCTCTCCCCCCTTCTCTCTTGGTTGCTCGCTTTACTTCTCTCCATGCTTGTGGTCAGTTCTCAAAATGACCAGCTAAGAAACATAGTCTGAGCCTGATCGTTTTCTTCATAAGTCAAAGGGGAAAATCCTTCTGATGGTAAAGAAGTCAGAATTGGGCTTCAAGCATTAATAGAAGAAGATTTTTTTTGAGAAGTTTCCTATATAGTACCTATTATACCTAAAACTCCCACATTTCTGCTGTGATTTGTCAAAGCTGCTATTTCTGCCAAGTCAGTACCTGTCTCAATACTGTAAAACAAGTCAATTAAAAGGAATTGTATAGTGATTTAAATTCAAATGCTCTGAGATGTGGTCTAAACGACTGCTAAAAAAGAGAAAAAGAAATTAAATAGGCTTTTCTTTCCAGAATACATGCGTGATTTTGTTTTTATCCTTGCATGGATATGTTTAGCTAAAATATTTGTAACAGCTTGTGCATATGGCTAGACAGTCATCATGGAACAAAATCATAAAGACAAAGTTTTCACTTTTGGTGAATGTTGGTATAAAGAAACATGAAGACTTGTGAAGATGAGAATAGACTTTGATCCCTGCCAACATGTAAACAGTAATGTGATTGGAAGACAATCTTCACACTAAATACATTTCTACATATCTATGAATAGATTAACCATTAGTGGGAAAAAAAAAAGAGTTTTTCAATGACCATGAAAAACCATAAAATCAAAACCTTTCCTTCTAAAGCAGCCAGCAGTGTTGTTTAAACATGATAATATTAGAGGCTTTTTGGAGGCCTGTAACAAATAGCTTGCTTTCATGCTGCAGCTTAGGAAAATGCATGAAACAGAGTGAAACCCCCTGAACTGGGCCTCTGGAAAAAGAAAGAAAAGCTTTTCCATATTTTAAAGTTGCTTTTTAGGCCTCCCGAATCTTTCTGGCACATCATTCTCAGACCCTTATGGACTGGGATGCTGCCAAACAGCTTTTTTCCCACAAAACTTTAATGAACTTTGAGTGCTGGACAGAAGAGTAGTGCAATTCCCAAAGAGAGATTTCACTGCAGGATTCCAAAATACCTACAATATAGAAACTAGCCGCTGATTGAACCCAGCAGTATTTTTCCTTGGTTTCCCTACAAATACAAGAAATCCAGTTCTGTGTTTTAAATAGGTTTAGCACTTTGCTTTTCTCTGTTTAAGAAATTGTTTTCTTTTACCAGTAATATGATCCCTAATGTTGTTTTATAAATCAGATGTGCTTATTCTGATATTCTGATACTTCTAATGGAAGTATACTTTGATTTTGCTGGACATTAACCATACTTACATTTACTTACAACCACAGCAAAATACTTTGTAACTATAAAGTATTTAGACACACATTGCCCAGAAGAAAAAACATACTGGAGGAGTCCTGGGCCAAATTCAGCTTAGTTACCGTGGCTAGAGGAAGTGAATCCAAGGAAGTATGTAGCATTTCTTTCGAGTGTTATCCCCTGCTAGATCTTTTCAAACTTTAGCATGCTCTAACTTCCATTAGAAACAAGAATACCAGCTGCCATTGAAAATTAAGCTTTTCTATATAATTCCTTTTTTCCTCCTATACTTGCCTCTATTGCCTGTCCTGCTTGGAGTTTGGCATAAGCTCATTTCATGTTCCAAGTAGGATTATTATTTGTTCTGTGTGTGCTTGAAGTAGTTCAAAGCTAAAGTAACAGGAAATTTCTTCTGATGTATTTTGAAGGAAGTCCATAGGAGGTGGCAAAGAGAGAACTACAGCAAAAAGGTTCACATTAGTCATCTCAGGCTCCTAGTCACTGTGCTACAGCTGGTATTCCAGTTGTGGGGCAGGAATACTGAACTTGATTGTTTCAGTTAGTTTGCAGAGGGTTTATACATCAATAAACATAGACTGTTTATACATCAGGGGATCATTATCACAACAGGCTTGGTCCTGTTCTCTGAGCCAGCACTCCCAGGTGCACGTGAGCACCCCCATGGATTTGGCTGGGAGTTGCTTTCACATAATTCAGAACAGGATTTTGAGTCAAATGCTTAATTCAGTTCTGAGAGACATTCAGAAAATATCTGAAAGGAGAAATCGACTTGCCTCTTAAGTATCTGGTCCTTGCCCTGCTTACTTAGGCAAAGCTTCCACTGACTTCCAAGAATCCAGTTTAGCATGTAAAACAGCAATTAAGTCCATTTCAGTGTGAGTTTTGCTAGAGTAAAGAGTACATAATTATCTTCAAAATTGCATACTTCGCTTGCAAGACCCTATTTTTATTTACTTCTATGATTCCGCAATAATATGTTTTGTAGACAAAACTCTCCATGCTTTGTCATCCCCAAGCTGATTCCTTTTGGAAAGCTTGAAGGAAAATTTATTCAGCTACAGCTACAGCTACAGTTAAAGAAAAAAAAAATCAGCTTCAAAAATGTACACTTTTATGGTTTTGCTGTATTCAGAAACCAGACACCCTTAACACATCTAAGTACACTTCATTAATTGAATTAAGCAAGGAGAAATATCTTTGTTACTTGGGAGAAAGATGTAGAGTCCCAAATAATTACAGTTTATGTGAATCCATGTGCAATTGTGGAGCGTATAGAAGCAGTTTTGAACACTGTATGTATGTTCAGGTCCATACATTCTGTAATACACTTGAAACAGGATGGCATGACAAATGGGACTGGACCATTGATACTACTTTCTGAAGAATGCCATTATTTGCTTAGCAAAATACAAGTAGACAGATTTTACCCTTGTTGGTTGTGAACAAATCCTCCCAAACATAACTGTACATAGAAAACATAAAAGAACAAACCTTTACCTTATGAGATGCCTGTTACTCTGAGGTGTCATCTGTGATTAAGAACCCCAACTACAGCAATTTAAAAAGGAGTTACAGCAAAAAAAACCCCAAGAATAAACATTGAAAAATGAAAGCTGCAAAGTTTAATTTTTAAAGGAAAATTTAAAAAGAAATCTGTGAGAGATTCAGTGGAAATGGTGTCGTGAGGATTCTGGCCCCTAAAACCAAAGGCATTACTAGTGACTTACAGTGATGATTTTCCAGGTAATTGTACTTTGACCTGCTTTGAAGTTCCACAAGGCAATGGAAGTTGCATTCCAGAGACACCATGCTACTTTTAAGTATTTGCTTCCAAGAATCGGAGAAAGAACATTTCAGGTGGAAGCCTGATAGGACTTGTAGACTTGTTTTTGGAAGGAAATGAGTGATTGTTTCTCGTAAGAAAACACATCTTTGACATAAGGAAGATGACCAGCATGAAAAATTTTGACCCAATTAGTATGCAAGTTTTAAGCAATGAAAAACTAAGTCTTATAGTAACTGACCATTAGAATCATAGAATCATTTATTTTGGAAAAGACCTTTAAGATCATCGAGTCCAAGCGTAAACCTAACACTGCCAAGTCCACCACTAAACCATGTTCCTCAGTGCCACATCTACACATAAGGAAACATAAGAAAATGTCTGAACCTAAGGAAATTTTTTTTCTTACTGTGAGGGTGACAGTATTGCCACAGAGTGTCCAGAGAAGTTGTGGAGTCTCCATCCTTGGAGATATTCAAGACCTAACTGGACATGGTCCCAGGCAACTGGCTCTAGGTAGTCCTACTTGAGCAGATGGTTGGACCAGGTGGCCTCCATAGGTCCCTTCCAACTTCAACCATTCTGTGAGCCTGTGATTCTGTAATTTAGTGGACAGCATAAATAACAAGCAGCAAGAACAGCCACGTCTATGACACTGTTAACAATTTCTGAGCTGATTGTTTTCAGAGACATGCCTCTCTGTTTGGAGATTGTGCGCAGAATTTGAATAGTTTGTCATTTCCTTCTACATGTGGCCTTGGCTGGCCTGAGTAGAAATCTCAGCAAGGGCAACACTATTATGGTGGAAGGAGCCTTGATGTAGAAGGAAAGCTAGTCTATATATTTCATGATTAAATATGATGACCCTAAAGCACTTCCAGTAGAACTAGCTGCAGAAATGCACTGGCATTCAAAGAGACAACTCATGCAGATCTTACTCTTTATTTTGTCCTTCTTAACAATTTCCCATAAAGTGTGTTAGTATACACTCTGTAATGTGAAGAACCAGTAGAACCTATAATGAAGAATAGAATTAATGGCTGCATTGCTAAACATAACATACTTAGAAGAAACAACATGACTTTTGTAAAGGGAACTTATAGCTCACAAAATTATGTTCTCTGTGAGTGTCATCAAACATGTTCACAAGTGTTGTCATGTTGATGTAATATATTTGGATTTCCAGAAGACTTTTTACAAGATCCATCTTCAAAGACTTAAATCAGCTAAGTTTTTTGAGACAAATACAGTGTTAGGAATCATTACAGAGGGCTGAAGAACAAAATAGATCATGATTATGCTGCTGCATCTAGGTCATGTTGGTCTCTCATCCCTTCCATCTTGAAAATAGCATAGTAGAACTCAGGAAAATACAGAAAAGGGCAAAACGTGATCAATGATACGAGAGAAGCTTTCATGTGATATGTGAGTAAACAGACTAGTCAGCCTGGAAAAGGCATCTGAGTCTATAAACTCTTGAGTAGCAAGGTAAACAAAGAACAATGGTTTACTGTCTCTTAATACAGGACTAGGCAACACTGAAGGAAGTTATCAAATGGCATGCTCATAGCATAGCCTCACACAATGTAAGATAAATCACTGGAATTCATTGCCTCAAGATACTGTCAATACCGAAGTATTACAGAGGGTCAAAAAGATAAATTCATGGAGAAATACCCGTCATTTACCCCAAATGTAATGATTCTCACCTCAGTTTGGTGAAGGCTTGGACAGTCTACCAGTGAAGTGTTACTGTATGCTTATACTGTCCTTACACCCTTCCCTAGGTGTCTTCTGTTGATCATCATGGGCAACAGGAAGGTCTGACTCAGTATAACTGCTTTATGTTTTTAGATTCCTGTGGTAATGAATACAAAGAGAGACTGCTCATACATGTACAAAGTAGAGCGGACTAATGTGCTGGACAGGACTGTGTTAATTTTACATAGAGAGCTCTAAATTAATCTATTTTTACAGCATTAGTTTTTTCTTGTACCATTTTTTAAAAAATTAATCTTACCTTTGAAGGACCTCTCATTGGCTTGCTCACTCCCTACACTGTATGCTACCAAGACTGAATGTTTTAAATCACAATTGTATATTCTGAATGCAATTATTCCACATATAATGACACTACAGTCATATATTAGAACCCTATCTTGTGACACTTAGTGTCTTTATGTATTCATCCCAAACTGCATTTCTGTTATTTGCTGCCATATTTCAATTGCAAACACATCACTTATTTGATGATCATAGTCACCTGGAGGTCTGTTTCCATGATTCCATCTTCCAATTAGAGAGCAGCTTCTGATTATCTTCTTTAAATGTATTCCCTTCCTTTCCCACAAATTGATACTATTTATCTTCTGTCCATGTTTATCTCCTTTTAGGGTTTAATCTGTTGTATGATGTTATTATAAAATTAAATTGATTTACCTCCTTGTTTATAGTAAATCCTTCGTCTTCTAAATCCTTTTTCTTTTTAAAGTAATACTTATGAAAGTTGTCAAGCTGATTGTCCTAAAATATAAATTGTCTAGCTATGCTGGGATCATGAACAATGCAGCAAGATCTGTGAACTCCCACACTGTTAAATTCCACACATTGCTGTGTTAATACACTTCAAGTTTGACCTGAAAGGGCTTTTTCTATGCAGTGTTTATATTGGTGAAACGTCTAATGCAGCACTCCTGACACTCCACAGATAGAAACAGATGTTTTGGGTTTGGGGTTTTTTTTTCTTGTAAACGTGGAATTTTGGACAAAAAGCTAGTTTATGTTAGATTCCTCTTTAAGGATAAATTCTGTAATTAGAGTCCTGAAGAGATTTTGTGTTCTGGACCATTGTTTCTTTCCTAAAATTCAGAACAAAAATCGTGACTGCCAAAGCTACGCTTGATCTAGTTCTAAATTAATTCATTTGAGTACCTGTAACCACTATCGTTTGCTGTGTTGCTGGCAAGTTTAGGCTGTCTAGGCTGAGCTTTTGTTCTGTGTAATGAGATTACAAATATGAAATCTAGCTTGAAGCTAATTTGGCTTTATCTGTTTAGATTTGTACTTTGACAGCTCTGGAACTGTTTGTAATAAAAATATTAACTCACTGCAAATTAGACTTTAGAATCTTCTGCATGATGTTTATCTAAAAGCTAAAAAATTTACTTCTTACTCTTAGCTTAATACAAGGATTACATAAAACCTTTTGCTTCCTTGATGTGAGACAGAAGCATTCATCTTTTTATTGATTGTGATTCTGAAGAAGTTTTGAGAGAAAAGTTGTGGAGAATTCATAGAAAGCCTTTCCTAAAGATGGAAAGCTCCTGGGCTGCATCAAAAGCAGTGTGACCAGGAGGTCGAGGGAGGTGATTCTGCCCCTCTACTCCGCTCTGGTGAGACCGCACCTGAAGTCTTGTGTCCAGCTCTGGAACCCTTGGCACAAGAAGCACATGGACCTGTTGGAGTGGGTTCAGAGGAGGGTGACAAAAATGTTCCAAGGGCTGGAACACCTGTCCTGTGAGGAAGGGCTGAGAGAGTTGGGGCTGTTCAGCCTGGGGAAGAGAAGGCTGTGGGGAGACCTTATAGCAGCCTTTCAGTATGAAAGGGGGCTTATAAGAAAGATGGGGACAAACTTTTTAGCACCGCCTGTCATGACAGGACAAGGGGCAATGGCTTTAAACTAAAAGAGGGTAGATTTAGACTGGGTATAAGGAAGAAATTTTTTGCAGTGAGGGTAGTGAAACACTGGAATGGTTTGCCCAGAGACGTAGTAGAGGCCCCATCCCTGGAAACATTCAAGGTCAGGTTGGACGGGTCTCTGAGCAACCTGGTCTAGTTGAAGATGTCCCTGCCTGTGGCAGGGGGGTTGGTCTAGATGACCTCTAAAGGTCCCTTCCAACCCAAAGCATTCTATGATTCTGTGATTCTAGGAACACTCATTTCAATACCAGTATTTAATTGCTTTTTTCCCCATTAATTTTATTCTGTTTCCTATAATCACCTGCCCTACAACTGTTACATTTTAATTACTTTACCTTCAGGAGCTACCTTGACAATTTAAGGTAGGTTCACATTGGAACTTTTGGTATAGGGCAATAATACCTAAGCCCAGCTTTAGGCCTGGATAATGTTAACATTTGGAGTAGTGGAAGCAGTCAAGAGTTCAGCATAAGTTAATTCATCCTGTTTACTGCCAGGGACAAGTCAAGCATAAGAAAGGATCTCAGAGAGAAGGACAAGATAGTAAGAGAGGTGTCAAGGAAAAACTGTAAGCACTGAGTCAGAAAAATTGAAATTCAACACACACAGCTGCCAATTTCTTTAACTTGTGTATTAGACTATTCAGAGAAAATTTCTGTTATCTTTTTGAATCTTTTTTGAATTTGCAGAGTTTTCAGGGTTCAGCAGAGTTTGGATAATGAAAAATAGTTAACACTCAAAACTTCTTGCAGATCACTATTCAACATCAGACTTCTAGCATTAAACACTATAAAGTTTCATTTTTAATGTTTTATAAAATTGTTATGCAGCCTATGTTGCCATGGGCTTGCAGAGCATAGTTTTGGAAAAAAATTACTATAGTATTTATACAACACGTACTTGAAGTAGCATTTGGAATAGATTTTCAGCTCCCTGGCAAGCTCAAAATTGTTCTTGAATTGCATTGTTTCTTTATAGGGTTGGTCAATCCTTTCCATTTTCTGTCTTGGCACCCACTGTAACAAATTATTACTAACACATCTGGAACTGTTAACCAGTTCTAGGCATTACATGGCAATTTGGGTTACATAGTGGTGAAGTAACTTGAACTAAGATATAAACAGTATATTAAATTAATTATCTGTATTCAACTTTGAGACTCAACAGGGAAAAAGTTAACCAATTATCCGTTAATATAAGTATTGTGTGGCATTCTTATTTTCAATTCAAGGGAAGGATTATTGAAATTTACTAGCAGATTACTTAAAAACTAATAAACTGTTATCAAGTGGAGCTTGGTAAGGAGTATGTCAGGTTGTCTTAGTTGTGGAGAGCTCCTTTTCTTCTGACATCTAATTATCTAATTCTTTTTCATGTAATACATTTTCCATATTATTTTACTTTGTTATTTTATTTGCATACAGAACAGCACTTATGAAATCACATACCCATGGCAAAAGCTGCAAAGTGGGAATGACTGTACATGACAGTTCTCATGCAGTGTTTAGTTAATGCAAACTGTGTTTTCCCAAAGCCTAGAAAATACATGCTTAGAACAGCTAAACATGTAATCAGCTGCAGAAGATGAAATTTCCTGAAAGGAGGTCTGTACATCAGGAGGATAGTAAGGGTTTTCAGTTTGACTCAGCAGGGTAAACCCCCACAAAGATACTTTTCCCTTGTATATATCAACTTCTTCAGGAATACAGCATATGACATCCCCTGCAGTCATGTGATTCCTCTGACATAGGATTGCTATATTTCTGAGAGATACGTGCTCACACTATCATATGTCCACATTGATTTCAGTGTAGACCAGAATTGTCTCAGTAAAATTGATCTGCATAATTGCAGTAGGCATGTCAGGGATATGCCATGTTAGAATCTTCCAGCCAACTTTACATTTCCAATACCTGCCTGAGCAGTGGAGAGGACACATGCAGTAACTGCATTGGCATAGATCATTCTATTGATATCTGTGCGATAACTGGTATAGGTAAGAGTTACATCTTGGAGTAAGGACAGGGTCAGGACAATACTCTGGATTTTCAGAATATCAGTATTCTATAGTGAGGATTGTTCCCTGCAAGCAGACAAACTTCCTGTTCTGTTCTGGCCACCTGTCTCTGCTAGTGGAGTGGTGTGAGAGGAGAACCCTGTTACCTCTGACTTCTTTTATTAAGCTGATTTTATGGGAGCAAAAGTGTGCCAAAGCTGCTTTTCCCACCTGAGCATGTGAGATGGTAATTTCACAATTATTCATGCAAGCCCAACAGAATCTTTTACTTCTTCAGTCCTGCTTAGCTGTAATGGGCTTAGTCACATTGCCAAGGTTAGCATGCTGATGGGGCTCCAGGATACCTTCTGACTGAAATCCCAGTCCTACTGAAGTCGGTGGCAACTTCATAATTTCCTTCAGTAGGTTCAGCATTTTATCCCAAGTTACTGCTTGAAACCTGAAATTACTTTAATGGCTGGTTTTATATTTGATTGAGGTAATACCTTCAGCTGGCGAATAAAATAACATCCTTATTTATTTTCTTACTACTTCAGTCAGTGTAGATGCATTCAATTCTTGTGTGAGCAAATGATAATCTTGGGTAAGTAAAGCTAGACTGGCTAAGTCTTGATGCCATTTTCATACTTTCCAAGCAGATTATAAAAAATAAAAAAAATTAATAAAATGTATAGAAGTCCTTAATTGGAAACAGATTAGTTACAAAACACAGAACGGGGATGCAGTTGACATGTAAGACCACTTCTAGTCTGAAAAATTTGGAAATCTTAGAAGTGGATCTCATCTTTCTTTAACTGCTTTTCCATACTGAAGTTGTAGTCAATAATTTTCGTTATAGATAACCTCATGCCTTTATCCCAGTGGTATTTCAAACATAAGCTTAAACAAATTTGGGTGTGCAGGCCAAATTGCTTGTATTTGTCATCAAGTGGATTGACCCATTTTTTAAATTTACTACTATGCTAGCCTCTGCTCTAGAATATTGAATATTGAAACAAACTTTGATTGTTATGAGTGTAGTCATTCTTTTCTATTTCTCAACAAGCACATTTATGTTAAAACATTTCGATACTTGATTGCACAATGGGCTATTCACATCTTTGGTTATCATAGTCTACAGTCATATGTGGTATGGAAGTGCTCATAGTTAAATTACACAGTATTTTTTTTCCTGCTTTCTCTCTAAATGGCTTACACTTTTTAAGTAAATGGAAAAGATCAGTGGGGTTTTTTATGTAAATGCACTTTATATGGAAGAACAACAACTGGTTGAAGTTCTGTGCAAGCAAATTCTCATATACACAAATGATCACAAAAAGGAAATAATTCAACATTTTATTCGTTCGTTTTGAAGAAGTCCTTGGCATTGGAGTTGCTGCAGTTCTTCTGTGGTACAGGAAACCCAGAAGACGCTGGATATTACAAAAAATATTAGCCAGAGACCTTTTTGCAGTGCAAGAAGGCAATGTTAGTTAACACTCAGTAAGGCATCTCCCTTTCCTGACAATTATCTCTGAGGTTGAGATGTTTCTTGGAGCTAATACTTTAGAGAAACATTGCAGGGAAACCAAAGAATCTTGATGGGATAGTTATGTCTTCCTAATCCCCAGAATTTATACCTATTTTATATACTACAGCATAAATATTTATAGCCCTTACAGTATTTTATTCCAGCTCACATAACTGTGGACATTCTCATTATTCATCTAAACATCTACTCTTTTAATTATTATTGTAATACTAGTTGAACTAGCAAAAGTGACATAGTTTCTTTTTTTTCTGTAAAAAAAAATAATATATTTTCCACTAGTAGTACTGAACAGTAGTATTCATTTGTCCCAAGAGTACTATGCTAATTTTCTGTTTAAAACTTGACCCTAAAAATTTTGTTACTTTTCTGGTAGTGTGGTTTAATTGTGCTTCTATATTGGAATGTAACATGTATCTGGAGACTGATGATTTAGTAATACTGTGCAGATATTTGAAAGAAAGCTAATCCACATGTATACTTTATTCAGAGGCAATACCAGGGAGGCCACTGTACAACAATTTTGGAGGCGAAGACACAAAAACTTTAGACACAGTGATTTCAATAAATACGAAGTGTGGCTACAGGATGGCACAGTGGTGTCTAGTAATGATAGATTTCTAATCTTCCCCTATGTTTAAAATATATAGCAGAAAGCATTTTCTCTTGTATGGCTTAGAAATGCTTCTCATTAATCGTTTTGGATGCTTGATTCAGTAACTTGTAGACTCAGTTGTTTTACTCCAAGGACTAAGACAGCATGAGATTAAAGTAAAGGCCTTATTCTGAGATGTACCATGTATTTCCACATCATTGATTTCAGAGCAGTTTGCAGATACTCAGTTACTCTGAGAAATGTGGGCAGAGTGGTGCTGAAGAATGGAATAAATTATATTTTCTTATTAGTTACAATGCTTATTATGTTGAGCTTTATTGTAATAATAAGCTACTGTAACTAATGAGACTGCAAAACTGTGACTCAAGCAACAGTTCATTTTGGAAGCAGTGGTATCTGTACAGGGAAAAAGCTGATTCTAGATGAGATACTAGAGTTCAATTAACTTGATCTTCCTTTAGAGAAACTGGAAATGACCTAAATTTTTTTATTTAGTTCTTATCTTCCTTTCCCACACTTGGACTAATGATAAACTGTGTTACTTTTAGAGCCACATTTTAAACATGCCTGGTTTTGGTGGTCGCTTTTTTTTTCTGATGCAACTTAGGAATTGTTTCTGTTCTGTAAACTTTTTATGTGTCTTCTCTTACTCTGATTTTGGAGATAATTGCCTTTATTTAATCTTTGAAAGGGTGAGGAGTGGAAATTAGGAATACTTTGCTGAGCCAAACTTTGCACAACTGATTGTCTGGAAGAAATTTTACAAGGCAAAGTTAGCATGCAGTCCAAGTGCGTTTCTTCTAATGAAAATGCATGCTTTACCTCAGGGACATTTGAGCAGAAATCTGTTCATATAAATGCAGCAGAATTTGAATTTGTACCATGTCTTCCCACAAACTGAAATCCATAAGGCTTCACAGAATCAAATGATATAGTAACAAGATTGTGGTAAATATGTAAAAGATGACAGAGAAACAGCAATAAAGCAAGTAATTCTACAAGCAATGCAACTTACAAATACTGATTTCAAAGAATTTGTGTGTTCTGCTTTGATTCTCAGGTATCTTACAAGTTGCAAGCTCTGGTCAAAGATTTTTCTGCATCTGTAGTATTCGTAACATCTCTCTGTCCTGTGAATTTGCTGAGTACATATAAACTCCATTTCACCAATTTTCTGAATAGAGCACGAGTAGGATCTTGTTCTTCTACCCATCCTGCAGTTTTTGTGAAATTATCTGTAACTTCATAATGATGATAATTGTGTTCTGTAAAATTTATTGAAATTGGGTAGGGGGTTCATAGTTGTTTTTGAAAGATGGAGGGACAGACAGGTACACGTGAAACTGACTGTATAAAATGCAAAAATAAACATATTCAGACATGAGGGTTGCATAAGCCTCCTTTCACAGAACCAAGCTAACAGTTCTATCAGGTGAGATTTATGATGAACAACTACATAGACACTTTTTTCCAAAGCACCGGAGCTGGCTAGGTCAGGTCTGAAGCAGTTTCTTATGTAAATAAACAAACACAAATATAAATATAAGTGCATAAATGCAAATGAAAACCTATGTATGCTGTATCTTTGAAGCAAATAAGTATAAAATATACCAAAAAGGAAATGTTTAGTGAGGTAGTTTGGGAAAAAATGCATACTGAAAACGAGGAGAATAACTGGATTCTAAAATTAAAGAAAACTCTGCAAAGTGAAGTTGAGATGTGTGACTGTATATAAGAGGAAACAGTCAATGAAATTTTACACTGACTGGACTGAAAAGATTTGGGAATTTTGAAGTCCACAAAAAAGATCAGTGTGATAATTAAGTGGATTTTGATTATGATGAACAGATGTTACAAAAAGTGTAAGAAATTAATCTGAAACATGTGGAATAGAACCTGTCAGATCCTGTCAGCTGCCAAGAAAAGCTAGGCTTGGTTCAGCTGAGACGAATGCAACCAGCAGACATAAAAACATCTATAAAATAAGAGGAGGATGGAAGGATACTTATTGTGGAAAGTTGTTCTGATGTGAAAGAGAAAGCAGCCTCTGTGCAACAGCAGAAGAAGATCCCAGATAAACCTATACTGGTTCTGAAGCACAAAGAGAAATGCCAGAGCACCTTTTGCAGAACTTCGCAGAAGAAGGAAAAGTTCAAATGAAATACAGTTGAATCTCAGAATTGTGGAAGACTTTTGTTGTTTTTTGTGGAAAGGTAGCTTTTCAGAATTGAGGGTAGATACAATACAAGCAGGAATATTTACCATTATCAGTGAGAAGAATAGAAGAGAATTTAAAAAGTAAGTACCTTATTAAGTTTTACAGAAACAGTTCCCCCCCCTCACCATAAATGCCACATTGTAACACCCTCTTATGACACAGTCCTTATGACTGGTTTGTGAGTGGGTACAGCAGCTGCCAGTTAAAATACAAGAGTGTGAATGGCAAAAAAGAGTCTGAGACCTCCCAAGACCTCACTTGTCACTGTTTTTTAGACTCTTATCTGTCTTTCCACTGGCTGGAGGAGATGGAATGAGGATCACTGATTAGTTTTTGCAGGCTTTGATCCCTAAGTAAGCTTCCAAAAATCATTCTAAAGCATTCTAAAAAAGACCTCTCGCATCTGTTAAACATTTTGCCCTCTTTTCTGGTTTAGTGAAAAAGTTTTGTATTTTATAATGCTGCCGCTAAGGTCAGTCAGCTCTTTGGGGAATAAGAAGATGTTTTTTCCATCTAGGCTGAACTGGCTTAAAGTATGCTTTGTGTGCACATGCATATATCTGTGCCACGTAATAGAGCCAACTATTGGTTTGAAAGCAATAGATGTTTGAAGTGTCAATGCTGGAAGGAAAACCGTTAGCTTTTCATGACTTGTGGTTGGTATCAGTGCTGGTAAAGCCTAAAAATGGTCCATTTCAAGGCCTCAAACTTCTGCAGGTAGATGCTTTTTTTTTCGGTAGAAGTTAAGAGTCTTAAAGCTGCTGTCCTGGATTGTCTGTCTCTACTGCTCACTATCTTATATGTGGACAGGTAGAAAAGATTGTCTCTGAACAATCAGATTATTGATTTGCTAGTATAGTATCATTTTTTTGGTTCATCTAACCATCAGATGAATAACAGAAAAGGGGAATGCACACAAGGCTTTTTCCTGCCTTGAAATAAAGGGGCAATTTACAACTTAAATCCATTCCTCTTGTCTGTTTTCTGTTTACCTTTATCATCTGCTCAATACATTCTGTCAAAGGAGCACTAAAGGTGTCAGGATGTAAAGAGACTCAGTAATTCAACTTCACAAAGGAAAGCATAGTTATTCATTTACTGTGATTTTTGATACAGTTTGAGGATGAACGGTTTTGAATAAAATTCAGCTGAGTCTCCTTCAATACCATGCTCTTAGGCACTACTACAGAGCAATGTCAGAAGGCTGTATTTAGGTTTACAACATATGAATGTGATTTTGTATGCATTTATACATATATATATATGTCACAGAGACAAAAGCACACAAAAATACATAAACCAATTTAAAGAACATTTTTTTTAATATTCTTTAGAAGATTTATGTGATTTTAAACATTTGGGAAACTTGTGTAGCAGAAGTTACTGTAGGCACTAGCATTTTGACCTCATAAATAAAAATATGCAGGATTATCTCTTTCACTTGAAATGTAACGGATGTTTAAAAATTTGTGGAATTTTAATTACTGCTTCTTAGCCTGGCACAACAGATGCTATAAATTTCCCAGAAGATTTGTATATGAGGCATATTATATATGACACCACACTATTTAATTCCATTATTTAATGAAAGGCTACCTATTAAAAATTTTTATAGCCAAAAAAAGGAATCTCTTGCCATGTAACCATAATAGATGGAAATAATAAGTAAATCACCAGTTTACAGGTATGCAAGCAAGAGTTTCTATATAGTATTCCTAGCATTTGTATGGTTAACAATTCTAATAAACTATCAAACTCCGTTAAAATTTTTGAACGTTGTGAGAGTAAGGCAAAGAACTCTGTAAGCATAAGGCACAAAATGTCCTTGTACACATCCAGCGGTTATAGACTTCCACAGTTCTGCATTCACTATAACCTCTTGTTCACAATGTGTAAGTAGTGTTGTGCATATTTGGTATGATAATAACCATATTCTCAAAACTTTTTGGACAGCTTTAATAATCTTTCACTGTGTTCCATTGACTCTCATTTTGACTTAGATTTAATGCAGCTATAGTCTAAATAGATTAATAGGTTTGTATAGTTTAAGAATTAACATGGCAGGTTAATTAAAAACACATTGTAAGGTGACCCTCTTTGGGCATCTTTCATTCTTTTTGGTGATATAGATTATGTTTATTATGTTTATTTTGTACAAAGCATTAGAATAAATAACACAGTATCATACTGTATTATTAACACCCTTTTTTTTTGGTATTAATCTGTGCATAAGTGCCAAATGTTGATGCTACTTTAAATGGTCTCTTCCTATTTTTGAGTACTGAAGTGCCACAAATGTGAACTGCCCAGCTAATGTCCTGACTCATTGTAACATAAGTAAATAAAATACTGGTGTGGACCAAAACATTTTCCAACATAAACCTGAAAAACAATAGCAACAACATGCAAAACATACTGGTGCATGGAATATATCCACCACACAAATAAAAGTTAAAAGACAAACTGGCAGAGAGAAAATACAGTCACAGACAGATTCCATTTTGATATCTTCTGAAAAATTCCACAGTGATTAATTCTAGGTGACAAGCAGGTAAAAAGATTGTATTGTACCAGTCACAGACACTGGACAGTTCTTGCTTGGTTCAGAAGCGCAAAACACCTGTGTAGTTCAAGTCAGTTTTTTGGTGTCATAATCACAACGATACCATGTTCAGAGACAGAATTACCATCCAGTGGATCTCAGTTCACAGAACATCACAGTTATAGTCAGGCAATCTACTCAGTCACGTCTAGAATTAGGTACAAGGGTGCATGTCTGAATTGATTATGGAACAGTCACTGGGCTTGCTCTTAAAATAGATTTGTTGTGACCTTTTTTTCCTGTTTGATTCTGAAGTGTTATCAGAGTCCTTAATTTTTAGTTTATGCTGTCTTTATGGCTGCTTCGATCTGTATTGTGATTGTTTAGTTCTTGATTTTTCCACTGAATGCTTGTTCCGTTCATGGGCACTGAAGTCACTAGACTCTTAGACTGGGAGCAGCAACAGCAAAGACATGACTGGAAATTAAAGAAAAAAAAAGGGTTAACACAAATCTATCAACTCTGTGCAGATTGCCTGCCATATTTTTTATTCAGAACTGAACAGACAATTCTAGCTGAAGGAAGTGGTAGCTGCACTCAGGCAAATTTTTTATCCTAGGAGGCAAACAATTCTTTTGATTAAACATCACAAACGCAGCAAATTAGGCCTGGCCTGTGCCTCTTCTTTAAGAAAAACTTTTGCAGTATCAAAAGGGAAATTTGTTTGATTGAGGTAAACAGATTGAGAACTGATACAACTCAATACATATTGTAAGAGCTGGGCCGTGGTTTTTTTTACCCCCTCTTTTTCACTGCATTTCGAACTTAGGTATCAGAGCGCTGATTAGCACGTAAGAGAAAAGAAAAAAGTTCCCCAGCCTGTGCCTTAGGTCTCTTCTCAAAGATCAGAAGAAGACAAAATTGTTCAGGAAAAGGGACAGTAAGGTGTATCATTTTTCACAGTTAAAGAGTAGAAGGTCATTCAGGATCACACTCCCAGGTTCTTCACAGGCTGGTATGTTCAGTTGTCTCTTCTGAAAGGAGCAGAAAGGATTCTTCAGCTATCTTCTCCCTTCACAAAAACTAGTGCCTATTCTATGTAGATGGAATCTCTACTTGAGGGGAAAGAGTTAGGGCCTCAGGAGAGCAATGGCAATAACAGCAGTAGATCCATGATTTCTGTGAACTCAATGAGAAGGGAGTGTTGCAGAGAGGTAAAGCCAGACTTAAGATATATGTACTTATCTGTCTATGGGTGGGTATGTAAAATAGCAACAGAGGTAGGGTGAGAAACTCAAATACAAAATGGAAGGATTGCCTGAATTAATGACATTGATACTAGACGGGAAAGGGTAAGCTATAAGGAGAAGCTGGGAAGGATTAAATAATACCCAAAAATTCTTTAATTAGAGTTGTTGGATCGTAATTGTATTTGGAAGGACAAATGGACAGAATGAACTAATGATAGGAGCAGCCTGGTAGTACCCACTGTTACTTCTCCCTTTCACCTGAGGACGAGTTCAGGCATATTATCCTCTCCACAGTTCCCAAACGAAGTAGGGGACTGTAAAAAGCAAAGCTGACTTCTTATTTATCATGTGAAAATAGTCCCTTAAAATAGTTTGTAAGTCTGAGCAGGCTACAGACAAACAGGTATTCCTTACTCTGATTATTACATTTTTTCAGTAGCTTGAGTTGCCTATTCGCAGACTTAAAGTTTAGCGGTACAGTCCTGTTGTCTTTTGTTTTTCTTTCCAGATAAAGCTATTTCAGTCTTTCTTTTTCATTTCATTATTTTCTTTACCACTATTTGTCCTCATTTTCTGTATTTCTGTATTGCCTTTATTAGGTGAACAGGGACTTGCAGAGGCACAGTGTCACAAGGAAATTATTTTAGCCTTAAAATATGTTTTCATGTGTCGGAACTGGAAAAATGCAGGTAAAAGCCGTAATGCACATTTAATTGCCAAAGTCAACTCAGGTGCCTGCTTTGGTACTCAGTCCTGAAAATTTTAGATGTTAATGGGATTGTTTAACTGCAGGCAGCTTGGTGTCCTATGTATGTGGTTTTTGTCTTCATCTAGAGTGGGAAATATGTTATAAACCAAATTCTATTTCATGTACATGTCACATGCAGATAAATAGTACTTAGAAGAGCATGTCTATCTCAGTTTACATGTTTACATATGAGGACTATGTCAAGCATAGTTGCTAGTTTAGCATTTCAGCTAAAGTGGATAGTTCCACTTTCAGTTTGGTATGTGTGCTATGTGAGCTGCTAGCTCACAATTTCTAATCTTTCATTCCTTTGCATGCCTCTTCCCCCAACTACTAAAAATAGGTAATAACTAAGTGGTTTAATACAGTTCATTAACTGGGCATAAAATCTTATCAAGAAGATCTTACCTGGAAACAGTTTTTAAACTTCTTGCTCACAAAATACAGAGCTATTGGGTTTATACAAGAGTTCATGGTTGCTAGGTTGATACTGATATAATCCAACGGCAGCAAAAAACTAGGTAACAAAAGAGAAAGCAAAACATTTAAATTGTTCATATACTGTAGAAGCATCCATGCTCTTGGTGGTTACAATCTCTTCTGTCACAGAAACTAATTCTCTTTTACCAAACTCCCTCAATCTAATCTTATACCATCCCAGGTCTTTAATAACCTGTCTCACAGAAGTTCACAAAAGGTGGAGGAAAGTGTTTGCAATGGTGAGAGACAACATTTATTGAAATTATGCTACCCCATTAAAACTGAAACCCCTGAAAATGGATGCAGCTGAAAAGTCACAAAATAAAGTGCTCTTCTAGCACCACACTTGCGTGCACAATGACATTTCTCACATAAACTCGAAGTGTGCGGCATTATATTTTTTCAGTATAAGCAGTTGATTAACATAGAAAATGAAGTACCTGAGCAGTTCACATCTGCTGGAGTCTCTTTCATTGTATACCATTTTCTTCAAAATTCGGCTCAAATGGAGAGGGAACCAGCAAAGAGCAAAAATCACGACTAAACAGAAAACTGTCTTTGCAACTTCTCGACGCTGGAAAAAGAAGTAAAGATAACTACAACTCAATGCCTAATTCATATTGGTAGGTGATTGTAGTGCAGTGATGTTGGCAGCAAAGTAAGTAATCTAGATAAAGCATGCAAGGATTCCCAACCTGCAGCTTCCAGGCTATCTGATGTCTCTGAACTGTTTTCTACGGGGCTTGTCGTGTTCTTGATTCTGGCCATCCTCAACAGAACCTGCTCGTCACTGAGACGGGAGCAGCTGGAGCACGCAGGTCATTGCCAGGACAATGTAGATGTTAGCCAAGGAAAATCCACTGCTGAGCTTTCCTGAACCTGGTTACTTTCCAGCCCTTCTTATTCCTCTACACTGGATTAGTTTTTTGGCAGTCCCTCAGATAAACCTTTTTCTTGAGAAACTGCAAGAATACTTTTCCATGTATGAGGGAAACTGGGAACACACCTGCTTGATAAAGCACTTGTACCTAATCCTTGATGTGGGGAAATCTGTAAACCCAAGGCACCTAAATCAATTGGCAATAAAAGTTCCATTCAACCACATACCTAGTCAGGATGTCAAATTCTCCCTGATGTATTATATTATATTTAATATGCATCATGTTACATAAAGGGATACTGCACAGTTTATTAATTTTGCTGTGTGATCCTTGCTATGTGATCTTGATGTTCTTAAGTAAATAGTTCCTCTACAAACACAATTTTAGAAATGTATGTATTAGCTTAATCTCATAATACTTAGTCGGGACATAATTTCAATTTAATGGATATTTTATATGGCTCTAGACATTTGCCAATATTAGTAGATTTTTGACAATGCATACCAGTGGTGCTTGGTAGGCATGGATTTGATAAACAGAAGCATATGAAGAGGCAAGAATACCACTTCTGAAACTGCCACTGTTATGTAACAATAACAAGCATTGCAAGGCTCTGTCATTAAAAAACTTAAAGTCAAATGTGCGATTACAGTAAGTCTTGTCAGGCTTTGAATATGTCTATTATTGTTTCTACTTTCTTATAATAGCAGTTTTTATCAAAATACAAAAAGGATGGTGACTAGACATTAACTGGACAAGGTTATAGGGAAAGAAGGAAGAAAGAAGGGCAAAAGGTGATAATTAAAAAGACATGCATCTGTAAATTGTGGCATAAAGTCATCCTCCAACAGCCCGTCTGAGTAGCCTGCTGGGCACTGCACATCAGGATGGGAAAGCTGGAGGGTGGATTCCCCCATCCAGTACATACCATTCTAGTTCTAATGGGTGGAGTAGCTGGTGTGTGGCTCTAGGACAGACTGTGTTGCAAGCCCTGGGGCCGGATGAGGGGAAAAACTGGAGGATCTCCACAAGGGGAGGATCTTCCTGTCTGCCCTGGTCTGGAATGAACCAGAAGAGGAGGAACCTCTGAGAGAGCTCACTGATGCAGAAGGGACTGCTTTAGGGCTTCACATCTGTGAATGTGGAATTTGAAAGAAAGAGTGGAATCTGAGGGGCTGACATTTAACGCAGGGGAAAAGCTACAGATTGTTTTTAAAATTTCAGTTAGGGATTAAACATCAGACAGTGCTGCAAAAACAACAAAGTGAGATCTGACGGTTCCGTGAGTGACTTTACTCTGTGATCATTTGTTTGTAATATTCTCCTGTTGCTCTTTTCAGAGCAGCTACAGTAGTGGCATTGCAACAGTGCAGTAACTCTGGAAAAAAAATCCATGCTGTCCTACACCAGGTTAATCTACAACTGTTTTTTATATGAAACTAAAGTTGTATATCAAAGTGTGCCAAAAGTAGGGAGGATGCATGGAGCCATATCTTTATGAATAAAAAGAAACATTTTTTTGGCAAAAATTTCAAAGCATTTAGCCAGTAGTAATCTGAGGTTAAAGAGCAGGAAAGCACAACTGTCATACATACCTAAGAAAAGAAAAACTGGCTAGTTTCCTGAGCGTGCTGTCTTCAATACCTCCTTATACTATGGTTTAATCTTGTGTTCCGGGTTTAAATGAATACCTTAACATCATAAATAACCTGCATCCTCACTTTCTGTTTCTGTAATTTACTGTATTCAAGTATACTTTGAAACACTTCTAAGCTAACCCAAAGAGAGAAGAACAGTATTTTCAAACACTAGGTGTTCCTGACGTTACCTGCTTAAGGTGTTCGCTGAGAGCGATTCTCAAGTTGCTGTTTCTTCTGTTTAACATTTCACAAGTCATTAGCGTATAAAATATGGCAGTACACGCCAGTGGCATGCAGAAATAGAAACCAAACAGCCACCAATCCTTTGCATCTTTGTAAAACTGTAGATAAGGTAAAGAAAAGAGAAGATATTTTCTTATGATTCAATGGAAAGTACCACAGAAAGGTCCTGGAAAGCATGACAGTTGGTACGCTGGTTTCTGTCTATTGGTAAACAACACAAATTATGTAAACTTCCTTATTGTTGATCTGTTTTGGACCAACATCAAATGGGAATTGTGGCAGTGTAAACATTTATTTTACCTTACAGATAGCCTGCCTGTACCTTTGTTGCAATCTGTCTTGGGTTGGAATTAATTTTTTTGGTTGTGTTTTCTGAACATTTTACACTCATTCATGAAAATTGGAATCCAGTTTCGTGAAAAAGACATGCCAAAATGTAGACAGTGTCAGTCTGAGATAACAAATGTTACTGAAAGACTGTCTCAGGAAATGCCATTTACCTCTACGGCTTCTGTCCTGATTCCAGAAAAGGAAAATTCAAAATGTCTTGTAAGTTTAATCACCTTTTGTTATCAGTGAACAGATTTGCAGTTGGTTTGCTTATCTTGCTGGGCAGACAGGAGCCACTTCATAGGTGTTTGTCTGATATATGTGAAGTTTAGGATGGGTGGCTTCTAGTGGTACAGTTAATTTTAACCCTTTGCCTGCCATTCATACCATTTGCCTTTTGTGACAGGATACTGAGGGAGATAATAGAGTAGCAGTACTTTGCTATGTAATTTTAAGTGTTAGATGTGGTTCAGTTTTATGTGGTTCAAGTCATTTATGTATTATGGGAAATACTACATTTGACAAAACATTTAAAATTACTCTTTTCTGTAGACGATTATATTTTTAGACTTGAGAAAATATTGTATGTTGGTTTTTAACTTTTATGCTCAGCCAGAAGTGTGCACTGAAATATGACATTTTGATTACTTCCTGTCTCTATGTTATTTGTCAGTGAGATGGATGTGTGTAAAAGGGAACCGTCTTTCTCATAATCTTTCCCCTAGCTTGTTTATTCCTAGCGGATGTGCTCTTGTAACATCACAGTTCCCACACCAAATGTCAAAATGCTAGTAACTGAGGATTATATGAATCCTGTTTGAAAAACTCAAACTTTCAACATGTTGTTTACATTTAAAACTGAATGGTACTAGACTTTGAAAGATGAAAAAAGTGGATGCATTTAATAGACTAGTATGTGATAATGTTCATTTTTAAATCTGCTTTAGTTACACTAGAAAGTTGATGTACTAAGAAAAAGGGAATGTGTTTGATTTTCCTCCCTCTGTCCCAAGCTGCTTACAGAGGTGGCTAATTTAGAGTATGCTGCTGGCATCTAGGCCACAACCCCACCTCGAAGGACAGTCTGAATTTTGTTGATTAGCTTGTTTCCTCCTCCTCATTAGCCTCCTCCCTGCTTGAGGAGGGGCTACAGTCTGCTGCATAGTTGCAGTCTCATTGGGGGCAGAATTTCCCCCACTGGGAACAGAGCTTCTGCCAGCAGAAAACCAGAAAACAATATGCCTCATATTTGAAGAGTTTGTACTGCGGCAAAATCTAATTACCACTCCTTCTGCAGAGAAAAGGATTACAAATACATGGAGACCATTATCTTTTCCGTGGCAAATTCCTCCAAGTCAGACTGGAATCATATTGGTTGGGCAGCACAGCAAAATGTGTACTGTGTGACTCCATGCTATGTTTACAAGGAAAACTTTCTGTCATATCAGTCTGCTGGCTTTTGTGAGCATTGCCTGTCAGTCAAGAAAACGCACGCAGAGTTCTGTGTCACAACCCTGACCAGTGCGTCAATTCTGTATGAGAACCTGGCTTTGTGAGGTTATAAAACCTACATGAAAATGTCTGTAAATGATTAATTGTGGAATCTGAGTTTCACAAAGCTTACATCAAAGCACAAAACTGTGTTGATTTAAGAGAAGTAGACGTTCTTTTGTTTGTCTTGAAAGCCCACATGGAACTGGTTTTCTACAGGAAATGTGCATTTTAGACTAGTTTCCTAGTGCACTCAGCCTCTTGGGAATCATAGTCTAACATGAAACTTTTAAGTCTTTCAAGGATAGCTTTAAACATGAATAAAGCTCCTATTAAAAACAAAAGTTAATCATAAATCCTTCCCTAAGTTTAGTAATTGTTTATTGTGGTGTTTGTGGTAGTAAATAATGTAGTTAGGGTTAAAATGGTATCTCATTTTTGTACTTGCTTGCAACGCATTGAAACACAACACTCTGTTTTGACTGACACGTCCAACATTTACTCTCAGCTTGGACGTAAATGCTGGTTTGTTTCCTTGAGAATCAAAATTTGGAGCTTTTGAATTAGCTGAGCAAGTAAAAGATATTAGTTCCTGCTGATAAAACAAACCAAGCTATTGTGCTTACCACACTAAGAACAGAACAAGAATCATTAAATTTAGCATGCCTATGGAAGACCTCAACTGTAGTGTTTTTGAGAAGAGAGAATAGAAAACTATTCTTTTTCTTAGAGAGGAAGTGAAGATTGTCCAGGCACATTTGTGGAGAAATACAGCCCTTACAAAAGGGAAATCTGCTGCAGTACGCACTTCATAAATCATATCCTTATAACTACAGTATCTACAGTCATCTAATATGTAGAGGGTAGAAACAAAAATATAGTAAGTCGTCGGCAATTCCACTCCATCTTCACTTGCATTAATTATTTAATTAGGGAATTCCTTCTGTCTTCTCTTGCAATTGTCTCTTGCTCTTTCTGCCATCCTTGCAGTCTGTGTAACAACCCTACCAAAGTTGGGGATGTTCCTCTGAAAAACACTAATCATCCACAGTTTTTGTTTTCTAAATGTCCTAGCTCCATTTTGGTTTATCCTTCCCAATTCCAACCCAAGCCATGTTCTGATCCAATAAAAGGAGAAGTGCCAGACCTTCAAAACAGAGAAACTTGCATTCTGTCATGAAAAATTCTAGTCTGGAAAAAAATGTGGAGTTTCCCTCAAGACTTAAGACTTTGCACCATCTGCCTTCTTGGAGACATAACAGAATATTACTCTTTTTTTTTTATTACTGGGTGAATGGTGGCCCTTCTTTGAGTTCACAAAGGAAAAATTAAGATACCACTTTTCCATTTTCTCAGTGTAAGGCCAGGCGGAAAATCACTATACTCCTGTGCAGTAACGATCTATTAATTCTGTAGTGACTACTCACCTGACTTGCTTTAAACAAGCTAATGGGGTTATTGGAAACTGTTAAGCTGCAGTAGCACAGAAGATGAGGGCTATGAAATGTGCCAAAGGAGCCTGGTGTGTCTCAGGCGATTCTCTTGCTCTTGAGTTGCTGTATCTACATGACAACTAACAGTGCCCAAGTTACCTAGGTTGGAGATGTGACTCTGTCAGATTTGTAGCCATGATTTCTTGTAAATGAAGGGATTATCCTCTGCTTGACTTTGTAAGTGCATATAGAATAGGAAAAGTTATGTCAGAGCATGGCCCCACCCTTTATCTGCCAAAAGAGCTGGCTACTGCATGCAAAATGATGACTAATCATGGTAAAACGTGGGTTTTGACAATTACAAGCTCCAAGGTGTTATACCTAGAAACACAATACCTTCCAAGGCTCTGGCTACCCTGATACATCTTGTGATTGTACTTTAAGCAGGCCCAAATTGCAAATTTCTGTAATAAGAAGCCCAGTAGTGAAGAAATGAAAATGTTGTAAAGTCCCATTTAGTATCTCTGGCTGAAAGAAGAGACAGCTCACTGTAAATGAAGGATCATTTTTGCACCAATATACGTTAGAATACATTTTGCACTTCAATGGATAAATAAAGTATGTTATAATCCAGTATTGTAATTGTCTAACCTGTATATTGTGGATTCCAAAAAGAGAAGTAAGAACACTACTTACCAACATAAAATTATTTGTAGGATTGAGCATGCAGGTAACATAGTTTTCATCCTTGTATCTGAAAGGTACCACAGCAAAACCAATTGCTTCTGGAATAGCCAGTACGAAGGACAGAAGCCAAATGGAGAAAATTTCAATAGCAGTGATCATAGGGATTCCAATTCCCTGAACACGGCTCCAGGAGGCAACTGCTCTATACCTGAAAGAGACAGGCATTAGTTTCTAACCTTCAGTTTATTCCTTAAATTCAAAGATGTTGGTTCAATTTTATGTATTAAGTAAAATCCTAAAGCTGACATCTTAGACGTGTATTGGCTGTTTTTTCTGCCTGTTCCAGGGGCTCAGCCAGCTATCAAGGCACCTAGGACACAGCACAGCACATCATGGGGTGGGTAGCAGAGAGCTGGCTGCAACTGTTCTGCTTAGGCACAGGATTGCATAGAATTCTGCTGTGTGGGCTACACTGATCATTTCTAACTAAAGTAGGCAAGGTTTGTGTGAGGACAGACTGTATCTTTCAGCTGACACAACAGAAGAAAAAAAGTTTCTAGGCACACAAGCCATTCTGGTAGATGCAAAACAGCTATCTCCTTTAGCTACCTCAGCTGTAACAGCAGTGCTGTCTGAAGCGGTCAGCTTCTATGGAATGAAATACTGTGAAAATACTGTGAAAATACTCTTTGTGAAATGAAAATGTATTTGTTCTCTTCTGTTTACACTAGTCAATGTTAAAAATACTGGTTTTATGCAGCATATTCTCTATTTGCCTTAGAACTTGGTTAAAGCATTTCTTTCAGAAGAACATCCTGTCTTGATCTGAGAACATTAAGAGCAGGACATCTTCACCTTTTCCCGGTAGCTTATTCTTGTAGTTAATCACCCTCATCGTTAAAAATGTGTACTTTATATTCATTTGGAATTTGTCTGGCTGAAACCTTGTTCTGTAGGTTCTTATTATATCTTTCTTTGCTAAGCTAAATACCCCATCGATATCTGATACATCATCTGTATTTCAGTACTTGAAGATTATATTTAAGTGGCTTCTTAAGTATTGTTTTTTGTAAGGAACAACCTGAGATCTGTAAGGCCACTGAATCATTTCTGATGCTTTTCTACACTCTCTCCATGATGTCATCATTCTTTGGTAAAGAATAATTCTAGAAGTCTAGTTAGCCTTCCAGTATTGGTCTCATTAATGCAGCATGGTTGTGTTTTCTGCTGTGGCCCAGAATAGTTTTTGGAACAATATGGATGAATTTTACCATAGTGGTATCTAGTCAGAATTTTAAAAGAAAATGTGTTGTGGGCCTTATGAAATCAGGGAGTATATGAAAATTAAATCATGGGCTGTAGCTTGTCTGGGGACTATCAGTCCCCTGTGCCTGCTGTCTTACAGAGTAGGTGCTTTTGTTTCTCTGTTCCTTTTGGCTGCATTAGAAAATTGGTTGTTCCAACGGCCCACTAGTATAACATATTTCTGTTCTGCAAGTATCATCAGCCCTTTATAGGAGGGAAAAGCAATACAGAAAATACAAGAAGCTTGATCAAGGACGTAAAAAACAATCACTGTCAAGATTAGTGTCAGAACAGTTCCTAAATGACACTACTCTTGCTGATATTGATCTATTCCTCTTTGTTGTGAGAGATCACAGATGTTCTTCATTTTAAAGATAGCCAGCAGTGTGTTGATTGCAAAGCTTTTAATACAATAAAGCTCTTAGAGCTTTGTTTTAGTGGTAAAATCTTGTCCTCTCTAATTCACTTGCTGGAAGTTGGGCCCAATATAAGTACTTATCCTGAGATTACTGTTCTATGCAATTTGGTATGCAGAGGAAGCAAGAAGAGGGTGTATACATATTAAATGAGATCCATATCTTCACTCTTCTTAAAACCATTTCTTCATCAAAATCATTTTGCCCAAAGACATAAGCAAGACTAGAAGCTCAGGAAGGGAAATATCCTTCCTCTTAGTCACAATCAGGCACTCTTTAGAAAAAGTGTCAGACTGTCGTCACCATCATGACCTGGCGTTTAAAAATGCCCAAGAGGCATCTGAAATAAAAGTGAGCTTCCTCTGAAGGGTGAATGGCTGGTTTGGTGTTTTCTGTCAGCCTCTTAAAACCCTCTCCACGTGTGAGTGGGCATTGTTCCCCTTGGGCATGCACAGTTAAACCTTAATACGCTGTCAGTGCAAGTCACTTTGTGCCAGAGGCAGTAGTAATGAGTGGAGTTTCACAATAGGATGTAGTTAGCACAGAGAACAGTCCTTGTAGGAAAAAAAAAATCTTGTTCTAAATTAAGGCTGTAGTCTGCAAGAGGGACAGAGAGTCAACAATTGTCGAAGCTATGGAGCTCTGAATTCGTTATACCAATTGACTCTTTTTCTACCTCGAGAATGCAATTCCATCTATAGACACCCAAAATAACTGTAAATGAGAATGTTTTCAGGAGCTTTTTAAAGAAAAAAATCTCGCCTGTAGACCAGAAACAGTCCAGCTGTGACAGCACACAATTCCGTATTTGCTCATTTTCCACGTTAAAAAGCAAACATTAGCCAGTGTCAAATATTGTATTAGTGTGACTATGCCACTTCCAGTGCCCGACCTACCTTGTTGAAGGTGAACTCAGTTTCTGATTTCATGGTGATGTAACCTAGATGCACTTCATGTTAGCCAATGTCAGAATCTGGCTGTATACATCTGTTTTCTAACACACATTCTCTGCAACCCTTTGCTAGAGTAGCACTAGATGATAAAGAATATGTCCTTGACAAAGCAGGTAAACTAGGGGAGGAAATTAAATAGTCAGAGTCTGATCCCTTACAAGACTTTATACTCAAATGGAAACAGCATTTGCTTGTTGTCAGAATTAGCAAATCAGTGCTTGTAAAAATATATATGTGCATATATAAAGAGGTAGCTTCAGCTGAATTACTTCCAATTTAAGAAAGTGTATGTAACAGTAGGACTAAATGTAGTAAAACTGCATTGGTCAGAACCCACCTAACAAACTCTGTTTTGTATGTGCTTGATCTAAGATTTCTTCCTCAGAGCACTCCATGGGAGTGCTGGCCAGATATTGCTTGAGAAATAGAATTGTTTTTCATAGTTCTCAGACTCAAAAATGGAAATAGAACACTTGCCTGGGTTACATTTTTTTGTTTCTGGCCTCAGCTAATGAGGTACTAATGCAATAAGGAACTGTATTTCAGGTATGGATACTACTAAGTTACCCATCCATTGCAAATCTTGTACATCAACTTTTTATGTAAAAACCAAACCAAGATTATTTTTAAAGTTTCTGTTACCTTTGCATCGCTGTACTTATACACATAATGTATTTTATTTAGCAGTGTTTTCTGTATCAGCATTACTGATATTTTGGCCTAGAACATGATCAAGTAAACTCAAGACCACAATAACAATAGCTCCTATGGAAGTGAAGTCTTCATCTGCTATTGCCTTATATGTATGCAGAAAAAAAGCATAAAAGAATAATGTTCAAAAGCATCTTAGCTGTTGTTCTATCAAGAAGTTTATGTATCTTCCTGAGCACTTCCAGCAGAGGCATTAATTTTCAAACTACCAATGTCAAACTATCAAAGCCAGTTTCCAACTTGTTTTTCAATAAAAATATATTAGTTATAAAAGTTATCAAAAGTAAACACTGTAATTAAGGTCCATAGGCAGTGAGTTAAAAAAATATTTTTAAGACTAAAGATGATGATCCCGTTCAAATACAAAACAAACATGAGGTCATATGAAAGAAAGAAGTCTGAATACTGAGTCAAATCCAAATAAATTTTTGTCTGGTAAAGGAAATATAGAAATAATGCTTTACTAGAGCTTTTAAATACCTTTAAAAAACCTGTAAAGTTAATTAGTCCAATGGCTTCATGTTATACTTTGAGCCACAGATGTGGTGCTTTCTTATACCCAGGATATCAAAAACCAGAATTTAAGTTACATCTATAGTGTAGTCTGCCAGCTAAGACCATACTGATTGCTCCCATTTTAGGAAAACTGCAAGGGCAAGAACAGTGTCTGTCAAAAGAGTAAAACATACTGTACCTGTCCACACTAAGGGCACAGAGATTAAGGACTGTGATTCCCACCGATGCCTTCTGTATAAAGGGAAGGAATTTGCAGAGAAACTGTCCAAATTCAGAACCTCCAAAAGGCCACTTCTGAGCAAGGAGCTAAAGAGAAGACATAACATAATCAGAATATTTAAACAGTAACTTAGCAAGTATGTAACAATTGTAATTATTTCCTGTTTTAGACACAGCCATTGTAACACTGAATCTTCAAACCTCAAGCATATCCATAGTACTGAGTGAATCTGGAAAGTAACTGCTACTAGAGAAGCAACTGCTACTATAGAGGCACAGAGGGTGAAAGGTTAAACTTAGGTGTTGACCTTGCACTGTTGTAATAGTAACTTGCATTGTTAGAAGATTTTTTATTATTGTGCTTCAGCCACCAGTACTGAATAATGAAAATCTAACCCAACCCTGTCATAGATGGTTGCAATTACCATGTCCCAGAATGAAGCAGTCAAAGCATAACTCACTAGTTCATAAGGAAATACTTCAGAGCCAAACTCTCATGCTGCACGCAAGTAGATTCTTGTCATTGTAAATGTACCACTATGTAACTCATTACAATATTCACTGCCAGATTGTCAAGTGTGTGGAGAAAATATTGTCCATACATAATTTGTTCCATATTATGTTTTAAAGAACTAGCATCATACTTACATGTGGGCTGTACTACAAGGCAACAGAAAAACATCCATTTGGAAAGGCGTGGATGAGTGGCTAGGGTTTAGATTAGTATTTCCAAGGAGGCATTTACATAACAAATATGTATACATACTATTCATGCGAATAGTTGTGAATAATTAGCATGTAAACAGTAATCTTTCTAGCTGTAACTGTTAAGGCTTTGAACAAGCATATATACAAAATACAGGATATGAAATTGTTCAGGATATACTGACTGCAGAGTCACAGAAGATCTCCCTTTACTGGGTGTCTGGAAGTAAAATGGCAGATTACATTCAACATAAGTAAGTGTAATAAGTGAAAATTTATGAAGTCCATACAAAGTACTGAGCTCTAACATAGCTGATTCCACTCAAGAAAGGGATCTTACAGTCACCATGAATAGTTCTTTTGAAAAATGAGGTCACTAAACCTTCTCACCAGAAGGTGAAGTGTCACTCTTGCACTACCACTTTTTAAGTCTTCTTCCCTAAGTCTCTGCTACTGAGTCAGAGGTAGGATACTGTATTAGATGTAAGACAAGATCTTTGAGTGATACAGCCCAGCAGTTCTTGTGCTGTTATCAACTTCTGTTAAAGAGGTTGTGTAATAGAAAGCATTAGATTTGAAATGAAAGCATTAAGTGCATGAGCCAGATATGTTACTTTTTCAACATCCTGGTGGATGTTGTAGCCCACATATAAACAGGGGGCACATTTTCAAAGGCAGTAATAATTATTGTCTTACTGGATAATTAACTAATTATTACTACTGTGCAGTCACTGGATTTATATTAAGCCTTACTGAACAAAGGCTAGAACAAAGAATATTTTTATGGTACCACCTAAATTTGGAAATGTTTTTATTTGCTCCAGAGGAAGGTAGCAAATGTACATTATGGAGTAACAACTATAAGCCAAACCCAAGCTTCTGGAAGCTTCTAAACCCCACTTTTGCTGAATTTTTAAAGACAGTCAAATCCAGACCTGGGACTGTTGTATAGAACTGAAATAGATTTAAACTTCACAACAGTTTTACTTTCAAGTGCATGAGATGGAGATAAACTGGTGGCACAACAAGCATTTCCAATAAATACAGTATGTGTGATGTGCCACAGTCTAACTGTCCCTGGAAGAGCACAAAATGGAAAGGAGAGGGCAAGGAACCATACGTTCATCTGCACAAATGTGCAAGGACTGACAGCATTGCATAGTCCACGCAAAAATCAGTTGTGTCCTTTCAATGATAAACTCAACCTATGAATCATATATTTTTAACATTTTTACAGTTAAAACTGAATGAAGATTTTACTGTTTGGAATATGATCAAAATAACAGAAATTTTAATTGTGGCTTTCAGAGTTTACTTTCTTGCAGACCTGTTCTGTCAGGCCATCTTCATTCTTCGGCAGAAGGCTGTGCTGCCATTCAGCGAGACCTGGACAGGCTGGAGAAGTGGGCGCAGAGGAACCTGATGAAATTCAACAAGGGCAAGTGCAGGGTCCTGCACCTGGGGAGGAACAACCCCATGCACCAGTACAGGCTCGGGGCGGACCTGCTGGAGAGCAGCTCTGTGGAGAGGGACCTGGGTGTGCTGGTG
>Ga0065711_1028312_pt1 | contig 42037 bp, 19 predicted proteins | sample Hoacrofraction12_FD_59098 | JGI IMG/M metagenome (GOLD analysis project Ga0065711, IMG submission 59098) | Hoatzin crop microbial communities from Cojedes, Venezuela - Epithelial fraction 12 v2 (version 2) | ecosystem: Host-associated > Birds > Digestive system > Esophagus > Crop | place...
GATATTCAAGACCCGCCTGGACAAGATCCTGTGCAGCCTGCTGTAGGTGACCCTGCTTTGGCAGAAGGATTGGACTAGATGACCCACAGAGGTCCCTTCCAACCCCTACTATTCTGTGATTCTGTGATTCAGAGTGTTGTGGTCAATGGCTCAATATCCAAGCAGAAACCAGTGACGAGTGGTATTCCTCAAGGATTGGTACTGGGACTAGAGCTGTTCAACATCTTTGTCGGCAACACGGACAGTGGCATTGAGTGCACCTTCAGCAAGTTTCCTGATGACACCAAGCTATGTGGTGCCATCGACACATTGCAGGAAAAGGATGCCATCGAGAGGGACCTTGACAGGTTTGAGAGGTGGGCCCGTGCAAACCTCATGAAGTTCGACAAGACCAAGTGCAAGGTCCTGCACATGGGGCAGGGCAATGCCCAGCACAAATACAGGCTGGGTGGAGAATGGATTGAGAGCAGCCCTGAGGAGGACTTGGGGGTTCTCATTAACAAGAAGCTCAACATGACCCAGCAACATGTGCTTGCAGACTAGAAGGCTAACAGTATCTTGTGCTGCATCAAAAGAAGCATGGCCAGCAGGTCGAGGGAGGTGATTCTGCCACTCTACTCTGCTCTGGTGAGAGCCCACCTGGAGTCCTGCATCCAGCTCTGGAGACCTCAGCACAGGAAAGACATGGAGCTGTTGGACCATGTCCAAAGGAGGGCCACAAAAATGATCTGAGGAATGGAACACATCTCCTGAATAAAGGCTGACACAGTTGAGGTTGTTCACCCAGGAGAAGAGAAGGCTCTGGGGACACCTTATTGCAGCCTTGCAGTACCTGAAGAGGGCCTATAAGAAATCTGGAGAGGGATTTTTTACAAGGGCATGTAGTGATAGAACAAGGGGTAATGGCTTTAAACTGAAAGAGGGGAAATTTAGAGTAGATGGAAGGAAGAAATTCTTTACTGTGAGGGTGGTGAGGCACTGGAGCAGGTTGCCCAAAGAAGTTCTGAATGCTCCTTTGCTGGAAGTGTTCAAGGCCACGTTGGAAGGGGCTTTGAGTAAGCTGGTCTAGTGGAGGATGTCCCTGCTCACAGCAGGGGGAGTGGAACTAGATGAACTTTTAGGTCCCTTTGAACACAAGTCATTCCACGATTCTATGAATTTGGCTGGAAATTTAAAGTACCAACCCATAAGTATATATTTTTCCAAAATCTTTCCTTTTCCAGAAAATTTACGATGTTAGATTAATTTTCAAACACAGAATTCAGGTAACAGAAATACTGTCAGTTTATGTGGAACAAAACAACCCCACAGACTCTTTACCTCCTTTTCATCCTAATGCTTATTCTGAGGTATTGCAGCACTACACCATCAGTTAAGTCTTATACTAGCTTATTTTGACCTTGTCTCACATGATTCTTGCAAAGCTTTAAAAAAAGAGTTATGAAAAAGGTGTTTACTATTTGTATTCTATACAATCATGTACTTTTAGTAATTCACATGATGATGTCATTTTGGCAATTTATGTTTTTAAACACTCTTTGATATGCAAAAAAAATATTGATGACTTACATTCATAGACATAGGCAAGTATTTTCCACCTTTGAAAATGCTTTAAAGGCAGAGGGAGTTGTTATGATGGTCTCATCAAAGCTTTCCTCTAATATAGATAATGAGGTGTCAGAGCATCTATTTTTTGTGTAATCTGATATTATTCTTTATAGCTTATCTTTATTCTCATTTAAAATTCCCAGTAATGTGTATGTTACTATTTTTTGTCAGTTTTTACAGTGAATATCCTGCTGTTAAAACATACACCTTAACTCTAGACTGAACATCTTTCTGTACAGCTGGTATTTGTGGTATGCTCATGAATGACAGAGGTCTCTAAATGCACTTCATTTCCTCATAAAAAGTAACTGTTATCAAGCCACCTCATAAGTTCATATTTGCTAGGTTAAGTAAATCAGTCATTTGGATACTCTGAGTATAAGCTGTTTTGAAATACATAATTGTTCCTGCCTGTGCTCTGAATTACTTCCAGCTGTTGATCCATCCAAAGAAATTAAGCACAACAAAGCATACTACAGTATTTCTACAGCACTTGCATCCAATCATTTTTTTAAGGCTGTATATGCAGAACTCCTTTCTTTGGTCCTGAACTCTGTATTGACTATACTAAGGTATTGTATTTGCCTGTTCTTTTCACAAAACGATTTACAGCATCATTTCCCCTACTTGTTATATGTAAACTTTATCATCAATTGTTGCAACTTATTTCTCTAGAATTAAGTCAGAAACTTTTTTTGAAAGGTTTTAACATGATATAATAGAACTTATAACATAGGTGTTCTCTTATTTCGGTCAGAACTGACGTTTTTTGTTCCTTTCTAAAACAATTTTCCAGGGACCCATATATAAAATTTTGTAAAGGTGACAAGAGGAAAAAGGTTAAAAAAAAAGGGAAATCAGTGCAAGAGGGCATGGAAAATGTGTAAATAAGGAAATGCATAAGAAAAATAGGTCATTAATAGACAAAGGTTTTCAAATACAATATATTCCTGCAGTAATAAGATTTTCTATCTTTTTTCATAGCTGTTTTTCCTAGGTGCATGTTTCCCAAGTGCATGGTTCCCAACAAAATCTTGTTTCTTTTTGATTGTTTCTATTTTGTACTGAGGAAAGCAGCTTAAATGGTCAGATACTGGAGCTTCTTTGCATTCTTAATAGTTTCATGTGCTAACGCTAGGTAAGGGTCTGTCCTATAAACACAGAGATTCCACTCCATTCCCTAATACATACTAAAGTCATAGGAATGGTGATTAAACTGTATTACTTCTTTTCTTTTTCCTCTTACACTTGGACAAGCTACCTGATCTCTTAAAGCTCAAATTTACCATTTTATCCTAGACAATGCTCTACTGTTTTTTGTTTTCATAGGCCTAAACTCTCCATCAGTAATTACAGTGGTGAAATTATTTAATTGAAATAAATTTGAGAAGAATCAACATTTTTTAAATTGTTCTGTTTCTTTCTGTTATAATATTCTGATTTTCAGTTCCGCACTATTTAATGCAGTCAACATTTTTACAATATTGACCATACTCTTGAAAATCCGCAAGCTAACAATTGCCATTTTGCATTTACTACATAAACCCATCATGTGGATTAAAAGAAAATCACACAAGTAAATAAGAACTTTACGGACATGTGGTCACTGGAAATCTGTGTCCAAACATGTAGTTGTCTTGAAACTCAACAGGTGGTGATGATGGGAGGGGGTAAAGAAGTAAGAGGTTAGCATCACTCTATGTTGCCCAAGCTGAATGATGCGCTCTAGCTTAATTTTCTTTTCTCTCTGAAATGGTTGCTTAACAAGAAACCATACACAGATAATGTGAAACAAGTGGATATGTGCTCTATTTACTCTGCTTCTGAGCAGTGATGCTGGGTCTTGCACTTGGGTCAGAATAACCCCATGCACTCCTACAGGCTTGGGGAAGAGTGGCTGGAAAGCTGCCTGGAGGAAAAGGACCTAGGGGTATTAGCTGACAGCTGACTGAAAGTGAGACAGCAGTGTGCCCAGGTGGCCAAGAAGGCCAATGGCATCCTGGCTTGTATCAGGAATAGTGTGGCCAGTAGGACTGGGGAAGGAATTGTTCCACTGGACTTGGCACTGGTGAGGCCACACCTCAAACACTGTGTTCAGTTTTGGGCCCCTCACTACAAGAAAGACATTGAGGTGCTGGAGTGTGTCCAAAAATGGGCAAAGGAGCTGTTGAAGGGTCTGGAGAGCAAGCCTTATGAGGAGTGACTGAGGGAACTGGGGTAGTTTAGTCTAGAGAAGAGGAGGCTGAGGGGAGACCTTATTACTCTCTACAGTTACCTGAAAGGAGGTTGTGGTGAGGTGGGTGTTATTCTCCTCTCCCAAGTAACAAGAGAGAGGATGAGAAAACAGCCTCAAGTTGCGCCAGGGGAGGTTTAGACTGGATATTTGGAAAAATTTCTTCACCGAAAGAGTTGTTGACCATTGGAACAGGCTGTGCAGGGAAGTAGTTGAGTCACCATCCCTGGAGATATTTAAAAGATGTGCAGACATGGCGCTTAAGGAGATGGTTAAGTAGTGGACTTGGCAGTGTTAGGTTAACAGTTGGACTCGAGGATCTTAAAGATCCTTTCCAACATAAATGATTCTATGATTCTATAAACACAAATATCAGTTTGTAATATTATTAGGATTTTGTGTTATACTTATTTTACTTCAGTTTGTTTTCTAATGAATTAGCTAGTCATGTAGAACATTTATTTTAAAAAAATAAATAAGCAAAATTTTATTGTTTTTGAAACTAATGAGTTTTTCCACAAATTATGATTATATACTTACATGGATCTGAAGTGCTGTTAGGGAATTGCTAACACTTAATCAGCTTCCAGTCAAAAAAGTTAGAAATGGTTAATCTTAGAGTTCATGAAAGGTGGAATAGTACATTTTTTGTGCTTTATTTTTTTTTAGTGGTAGTATTTTTAATAGAAAATCCATAATAGTCATTACATAGTTCTGGGGAAACTGAACTTTCCAAACAATTTTTAGCCTCATGTTTATAAAACAATTTGATAAAGCACTAATGCAAGCTAAATTTGTTAAAATAAAGAGCAAATCTGTGTTCATTTCTTGCAGAAATTAGAAGAGATAAATCTTTACCCAGAACTGTAGTTTAATTGCTTCTCGGTATGACTATTGCAATAATATTCTGAATAGGGTATTCATTCCAAAATGTTTTTTCATTCTATAGTTTCCAGATAATGATATTGGACAGTCTTCAAAATATTACTTCATTTTGAAAATAATATGAGCTGCTGATGCAACACACTTCTGCAGGCTATTCATGTTAAAAATGATAAACACTTTCATACAATAGAGGAGCTGCTCAGCAGCTGTCTGTAACTACAATGATGATTTAATCGACAAAACGGTAAAAATTAACAGTCTGAAACCTGTTATACCTGGTTTTGTAATGGAAATATTTTTATTATTCTTTCTTTCTTGTATGTTATTTAATTTTCTGTTTATTTGAAGAAAACTGGTTTTATTTAAAAATCTTTATCTTAGATTTAAGAAATAAAACTAAGAGGCCACAAAGTTAAGACACCAAGTGTTAAAAAATTCAAGTTAATTTATGGCATATGTCAATGAAGTGACTTGTCTCTCTCTTAATTCTCACATTTTGCCTGTGTTATTCCTTTAGAAATAAATTTCTCTTATTATGTACACACAGAATAACATAACATGGTGGGCATCACAATTTTTGCATCCAGGAATTGTTAAAAAGCCAAAAAGACATAAAATATAAAAAGGAATTAAAATATGAGATAAAATCAAATGGGATCCTCAAAGGATGTCTATCCACATTCTGATAAACACAGTAGATTAAAAATATAGCCTGCAGATTGCTTCTGAAAGGCACTTCATTTATTAAACTTTTTGATTATAAACTTTTTAGGGAAACTAGAGAACAACAAGTATAAAGGAGTTAAAAGCCTAATGTATGACAGAAGATTACCGAAATTGGATGATATTAGTATATAAAGACAAGGGGCCTTAGAGTGAGCAATTATGTCTTTAAAGACAAACTAAATAAAAACATATTCTGTAGGTGATCTACCTTTAATTGACCCTACTTGAGTAGAAAATAATGTTTTAAATGATTGCCTGTGACTCTGTTTAACCCTGTATTTCTTCTTTTATAAGTAACATAATCTTAAGAGGTTTTAGAAGTCTAATGATGCTAGAAAATAGCAGTATTTCTACTGATGTATATTTTTATACTGCCAGGATTAATATGATAGGGAGAAATACAATCCTAAATGAGATATTAAAAGAGATTTGATATCCCATTATTTTATTCTTAGAATAAACTTTTCTATGAGTTAAAATAACTAAGAAATGTTTCAATAGAAAGAAACAGAATATATGTGTATAAATTCTGAAAGGTTACTGAGTATTTTAAACTGACACTGAAGCACTATTATTACTCCTGGATTACAAAGAAAGGTGAAAGTTATACAACTGAAAGCTAAAATACTTTTTCTTTTCCTCTCTATCGTCTAATCAGCATTACTTTGCAAATCTATCTGGATTCAGAAATGTACAGACACTTTGCCTAAATGACATAACTGATGCTTCTTTGAAATAATGTTGAGGTTCTGATTAAAAAGTAAAAGTTAGAAGGGCAAGAAAATAGAAATTGATTGTCTGGGCATACCCTGCCTCCTTTGTGTTTTGTCAACAACATAACAGCGTGTACATGATCTCTAAAGAGAACCGTTTGCTTTCTTTGGACCTGCAATACACTGCTTTAGTACGGTAGTTTCTTTGGTATCAGAAATGTATCTTTGAAAACCCTGCCTTGACAGCATGCACTTTCCCAGGCATTTTACCATGTCCCACAGTTAATAGATCTTCTGGAAATGTTGCAGCTATGAACACTCTGTGGGAACGTAGTGCATATGATTCTCAACATGTTGAACTTGTTTGCCATTGTCTCTCCTGCACACTGTGACTGCTGTGCTGAAGTTCTTGTCCCTGAGAGTCAACAGATGATAGGAAGTATCTAAGTAAACTCAACAGCTAAAAAAAATTTCTTTTATTCCTTGAAGTTCCAAGAATGCTTGTGTCAGAGACCATACCTTAAGACATTTGCCTCAAAGCTTGTTTGCAAAGGTCACTGCAGGACCTCCTGGCAGTCCAGCAAAGCTTCTTTGCAGCTCAGCTCACTGCAGGATCCCCTGGTGGACCAGCCAAATACAAACCAGACAAGGAATAAAAAAACCACCCAAAACCAGCCTCGAAGGACAGGTACATAGGTATGTCATTGTGGAACTAGACACCGACCCCCTCCCCAACCTGCCGGAGCCAGGACTGAGAAAAAAACACATGCATGAGACTGGGGGAACATGGGATACATGCCATTGCCTAGGGAACATTCTCCCTGAACACATTATAAAAGGCAATATGACCAAATGACAGGAAGACCCCCACCACTGATGTACAGGAAATATACGGACCAAAGATACGACACTGGATTCGTGGTGGTGACTATCTCTTGCTGACTATCCCAATTGCTTGCTAGGTTTCTTTCTTTCCTGTCTTTTCCCCTCTTTCCTGTCCCTGTATCCTCATGCCTTCGTTAGTATAAGTGATCAATAAACCTGTTTGATTGGCGGCATTTGACCTTATTTCTGTCTTGATCTCACTCTGGGAATAACCACAGATCTCTAGGGTTTGGGTCTTCCTGGACCATAACACCTTGATAGTAGTTCAAAAAAGTATCGTGAGAAAACAATGCATGTCCTTGATTTTACTGTAACTTCAATAATTGAGGTCAATTCCTTATTTCTTACCAGCACTATAACTTTTTTTTTTAGCTTATAACAAAATGGAGTTCTGGTGTTTTACATAAAATAACCTCCTTATTATATTCATTTTTACTAGCTATCTGAGAGGCATGTCTTCCTGCACAACAATTTGTAGTTTAAAAAATAACTTCCTATCTGGCTTGTTAAGACCATTTAGTGTATGTTAGCGATGTTTCTTTTGTTCTTCTAGGAAAATGTTAGACCTAAGTGTACTAATGAAAATAGGAATGAAAGATCTGTCAGAATCTTATTTTTGACAAGAAGCTCTTTATTTTGAAGTTTGAACATCAATTGACTCAGTGAAATATAAGATAATTTCTTGTTTATAGTAAGCTAAAATCATTATTTGTCCTCATAAATTACAGTAGTAAGGTGGAAAACCTTGTCTGATTAAAAATCTCTCTGGGCTATGGCACATGTGGGCATGTCTCTGGACCCATAAGCCTAAACAATTTCACTGGTTCTGATTTCATTGTAACTGATTTGAAACTAATTCAATTTTATTTTTGTCACATAAAGAAACATAAGGTGGATTTAAATGTAGGTCCATTTACAGAGCAAAATCAAGGTATAGGGACATTAATGCAAAAGAAAAAGAATCTTCAATCATGTATATAGCTGCCACTGCAAAGAAGGGAATAATCTGCTCCCCAAAGAATTATGGCATTAAGTGACAAGATAGCTTATGGAGGCTCTTCTAGCATTATGGGTCTTTATGGGTTAACGACCCAGCAGACTGTAGCTATGTTCATACATCTGCAAGACATCCTTTCACAGGCCATACATTAGCAAGATTCAGAAAATTTTTTAAAAAATAGAATCATAGAATCGTAGGTTGGATAAGACCTCTAAGATCATTAAGTCCAGCCATCCACCCAACAACACCATGCCTACTAAACCATATACTGAAGTGACACATCTACATCTTTTTTTAACACCCCCAGGGATGGTGACTCAACCACCTTCCTGGGCAGCCTATTCCAATGACAAGACCACTCTTTCAGTAAAGAAATTTTTCCTAATATCCAATCTAAACCTTCCCTGAATAATAGGGGAGATAAATAGATTAAAACATGTTTGCTTGTAAGTTTTGTTAAGATGATTAATAAAGTGTGTGAAAACAATAGAACAGATTCTGAATAAACAGTATTAAAATTCATAAATTCACCCTTGTTTCTCTTTGGCTTCTAAAATGATCTCTGACTTCTGCCATGAGAGTAAAAAATGTTTTGCAGCCTCTTCAAGTCAAGCAATTAATGGCTTGGCTTGATTTAAAACAACTATTTGTCAAGAAGAGTTAGTGGCAGTGAGACTTGCTTTTTCAATTAACTGGAATATTAAAAATGAGGAATACTGTTCAAAAGTAATTTGCTGATGACTGCAGACAGCCCAAATGATCTTCAACATGAGCTTTGAAAATTAACCTTGAAGATGAACTGTGAACATTTCTTGCAGTATTTTTCACTCTGGCCTCACACAAACAATAGACATTTTCACTCTGGCCTCACACAAACAATAGACAAACAATAGACAGCTGTCACTGACTAGCACTTTGGGTAAAATGTAGCAGAGTTAACGGGGATATGTGGTATAATTTTTGTGAAGCCCATATTTACAAAAGGGAATGGATTCACTTGGTTGCTGTCTCATCTAGTATAAAGAGGCAGTCTTCTGCCTGTGGCTCTTACCATACTGGTGACTAAAGGAACTAAAAGGGAAAGATCAGCAGAGAATAGCAGACCTCATGGGCTTTTCTGGTTTGGTTTTGGTTTTGCAGCTCCAGTCTTTCCTCAAAGAGGGATTCAGAAAGGATATGTCTGTAGATTGTCCCAGAATATCATTCTTCTACATACGTATTTATTATGAGCAATCATTAAAGAGAGCAATCTGCTTTATGTATCTATCACTGAACTGTTTTCTGATAATCTATGTAGTGTTTCAAGGTCATTTTTTTTTGTTCTGTGTGAAAAATCAATGCTGATTTACTGGCATAAGGATTGGACATGGAAGTACTGGAGCAAATCCAGGCTTTGTTTCCTTGGGCTGAGTTACATAGTCTTGATTAGGATGAAAGAGCTCAACAACTGTCTAGCAAAATGCAGAAGTAGCAGCATATGAATCCAGTTGCATTTGTAACGACCAGTTCAGAATTGCCCAGTGCGTGAAGTGTATCTCCCTTTTGTAAGAAATAGCACATCCACTTCCCTGATTTCTCCTCTAAACTGTTTATAAACTGTGCTCAGCTACTTCTGTCAAGACTGGGTAAGAGTGCTCAAGTGAAGAAACAATAAAATGCCATTATTTTGGCATAATAACTCTTCTTTCTCTCTAACAAATCTTATCAGTTTCTCCCAGTCACCAATGTCAGTTAGTGTTATCAACAAGGGAGCCACATTTTCCACATAGTATGCAGACCTCTTCATCAAGCTTCTACAGCATATATCTGTGTTGCGTGAGTTATTCTCCAAATCAACAGCCAGAAGAAATGAGAGCTTTAAATATTAAGGCAGTTATGTCAGCTCACTCTTTATCAGCAGGAATGCTGAGAGCCCGTCAGCTTTGGCTCTCTGTGGTTTCACATATGTGCAAATTTTACAGTGTTATTTTTGCAAACTTCTTCCACAACAGCTTTCTTTCTTACCTTTGTGTTTCCCGTTTGCTTCTTCCTGTCCATCCTTACATTTAATGGTCCAATATTTCTTCAGAAGAAATTTCTATGACCAGATAGTGAGAGAATTGGAAAGAAAACACAAAGAAAGTTCAAGGCTTCAGCCTGAGTGTACTTATTGTTGTCCCTTTCTCACATTTTTTTGGCATTTCCAAGTGCAAGATAAGTTGCTTTCGGGCATAAATGATACAAGCATCTCTGTTTAAAGATTTTTCTGCCTGTAAGTGTAAGAAATCTACCACTTATTAAAAGTCTTGCAATTCTTTTGTTTTTCTTCTGACCTTGTAGTCATTTTTTTGGTATTAATGTTTTCTTTAATGGACTAAGTTATGTAATGTTTTCAAGAAGTCCTAATTTGCACACAGTTCAATAATTTACTCTAAAACATAGATTGCTTGCAACTGCAATAAACTGTTTCCTTTGACACTTTTGACTACTTTCAATATTACTTTAAAAGCAGCAGCAGACTGACTGCTCCCAAACACCTTCCTCATACATACCTAAGTGAATGACTACTTAAATTAATAGAAATATAAATGCATTTTTTACTATTTCTCAAATTTTGTTTTCACCATATTTTTTAAAACTTAAATGTTCTACCTTTGGACAAGAGTTTTGGGGTTTTTTTCCCCAAAAAAAGTTTTTATTTTAAATTTTAAAGACCCCCTTTCTAGACCTGTATTAACATGAAAAAGTTTCAAAAATGCCATTAGAAACATTGATAACACAGGTAACATATACTTTTTCTTCAGTAAGCATGCTCCCATTAAAAGCTGATGAAATCTGATAAAAGCTGATAAAGTCTTTGTACATATGATTTTGTTGTTATATTTTTTGCACCTTTTTAAAATGAATATTTAAGCTTGTTTCATAAGATGTGGGAACAGCTAGAATGTTCTTTTAAGGGCAGGGAGTCAACTACTGGTATTTCTTTTGCTTAAACATGAAAAACCAAACTTGTCTGTCCTCAAAGCAATTAATAAAATCAATTGAGCTGCTTACTTCATCAGCTAAACTAATATAGGACCACAGGACTGCTTAAAGAAACAAATGGTCAGATCCCAACCTAAACAGTATATAAGGACTCTGCATAAGAGTCTATATAAGACATAAAGGAATTACAATACCTAGGTTTGTGCTATCATAACAGTAAAACAGAAATCTAGGATACCAAAACTGAAGACTTTCCCATGGTGTTTAATCTCTTCTCTAAAACTGTGTTTAGTTATTGCCAGGTATGCTTTGCTTGAGCAAGTGTTCTGGATACATAGCTGGTTTCATTCTGAAATTCAGTTTTGTTTTTCTTAGGTTTGTGATCTATAATGCTTGGGTAAGTTTAACTTAATTGTTAAATGATTGGCATTTAATAAGTAGCTAACTGACACTGCATTAAGTAGTTAAGCATGGCATCTTGCAGGCTAATGAGCTTCTAAGACAGGATCCTTTCTAAAGCCATTAATAACATGCACTAGACATTAAAAAATTTGTCTGTGTTAGATTTCTAAATTTCATTTTAAGTATATGCAGGATTAAATGTCCAGTTGCTTTGGGAAGAGAAAATATTAGGTATTCCTCAAAATTGCAATTTTAAAGCAGGTGACTATAGACAACTATGTGCCTTCCAATCCACAAAGTTCTTATCTTTTACTTTTATGCTTGTATGTGCACATGTATGTCTAGGGACTGTTTATGCCCAGAGCAATGCAAGGACTGAAATAGCATGGAATAAAATGTAGTTGCTTTGCCCTGTTGACCCACCTTGTCTATGACATGAAAGAACCAAGCATTATTCTGTAATAGGTCCAGGAACTCACTGAAATGTTCCATTCATGAAAGAGACCAAGTGGACAGCATGACTCCATTACCTCTGTATTTCTAATCAGCTGGCATGGGGTATCTCCACCATACTACTTCCTTTTCCTTTACAAGAAAGAAATAAAGGCGGAGAAATTTAGTGCCACGTCTACGCTAATTAAGTGATCTTTAAAAAGTCCATATATTCTCCACTTAATGAATTCCAACTTTCTTAGCACATCATTTTCAATAACTTCTGCAAGATATTAACTCTCTTTAGCTAACTGATTGCACAATGTTGACTCTGTCTATCTGAATATTTGATGGTAAATCGTAGTGACTTGGTTACCTTTATAATAGATGGATATAAGTCATTCAGTCTGAAGAAAACTAGAATTTTACGGGCATTAAATAATTTCCTAATGAAGGTGTCATGTATTTCATTTTAAATTATACTCTCTGATAAAATGAATGTAAAGTTGTCTTTTAGTTCTTCATGTTTTACTATTTTGCAATCAGAAATCACTCGTCCCATGCAAATTATTTAATCATTGAGCTCAAGGACCAGAAAGAATCATCGGGAAATACCAAAGGACTTTTTTTTGTCTTTCATTGTCAGTAACAGGATTCCCATTTTTGCTGGACGGTCACAAAGCTGTCTTTAATATTTAATTAAATATTTTTCGGTAGATGGCAGCATTTTACAGTGATTGCAAATACTGAACACTCCCCTCAAAGACTGCTGTAACTGTCAGATTGTTACACCTTTCCTCTGCAAATGTTTATTAAAAGGAGCTCACGAATTTGCTGTTTCAAATTAGTAGTGTCTGAAACTTGTCTTGCATGTTCTCTTTTGTTCTCCTATATCTGCAGGAAACACCTATGTTTATCTATATCTGCATTAAAAAGACTAAAAGTGCTACCTAAACCCAGGAACTACAAATGAAAATGCTAAATGTTCTACTTGATTCGCTTGATACTCTCTGAATTCAAGACGATTTGAAGTTTTAATGCTATTAAGCTAATTGGGAGCCAGATATTGGAAGACCTCTGTGATATGGCTGAAACTGGGATTTCGCAGTATTAGAATTTAGATCCATATTTCATTTCAAAGCATGCATACAAGAGGAAGCAGAATTTTCCACAGCTTTCCTCAAAATTTACAGCCTTGTATTTACAGTAAATATCCAGTTTATTAGGATCTGATCCTCCCCCACCCATAATGCAAATTTGTTAGGTACAGTAGTTCATGTATCTAATATACTTGCAAGTGGTTACTGTAATGCAGAATTTTAAGTGCATGTCCAGACAGAAGACCAGGATATTTGGCATGTGTGAAGTGATTTATGCACAATGTAATCTGTTTTCTCAAGCTTTTATTGCACCTTTCCACCTTTACTCTTCCTAGCTTTCAGTGTTACCTACAGACCTTGTACTTCGAGAGCAAGGACTTTTTTGGTGGCAGTGAGACAGGAATGAGTGAAAAGAGGTACTGTCTTTTAAGAGGTAAGTAAGTATATAGTTCAAACATGATATACTAAATGACAAACCAAAACAAAGCACAGACAAAGAATGTCATCTGAATGTAATGTTTCCTTTTTGTGAATGCTTTAGTGGAAAAACTTACATCTTCTTGACTTTTAAGATATTGCAGGGCATTCAGTTCTGTTCTGAATAGAGGAAGGAATTCCAGCCCTATTTAAGTAATTAACAAAAAAAAAATGAAGTCATGGGATTACATGACTTATATGTAGAAACTTTTAGAGGATTTGAAAACTTATCCAACATTGTGCAAGTATTTGAAATTTTCATTATTTCTGTGTTGCCCTTTCTGTTTCTGACCAGAATGGTTACTGAAGATTACACAGGCTTACGAAATATTTGCGCTGTTTGAGAAGTTATGTTTCAAGTCAGAAGTAAATAATTTTATATGAGTCCTTGTGAAACACTATTGAAAAAACCTGTTGTATCTTGTTCACAAGTCTTCTGATTATCAAGTAAACAAAATCTTAGTTAGAATTTCCAAAGTGCTCAAAACACTTTACATAGACTGACGTACAGGGCCTTTCCATGGCATTTTCCTGGGTACTGGTGAGTTTGTCAAAACATTTATTACTTTATTATTCTCCAGAATTGAGTGACAAATGCTGGAATATAAAATCCCCAGATCCTTTATTGTCTTAATTATATACTGTATTAAAATACAATGCTGTGTTAAACAGCCATTGCTTTCCCTGTCTAGCTGACTTACGAAAATCTTTCATTTTTTTATTGATGAATTCAATAATTTGGTCTAAGAGATCTAAGAGCACTATAATGAGGTAAAACAGTTATAAACTTGTTCAAAAGTGATCGGCCAAGGGTCTGATACTTGCCTTTGTGAATGTAAAACTGTTATAACTTAGTGACATGGAGAACATGACTGCAAGAGTTGAGAACAGACTAAAAAACCAACCTTTGTTGAGGCTCACCTGTGGAGTGATCCTCACTGCTCCATTACAGCACCATCTACTTGTCTACTATGTTCCCTGTTGAGTGGATCAATGTTCTGTCCTGCTGCTTTTTTAAACACGAATTCCAGTTGATTTTTACTTTATAGGAAGACAGAGAATGTGAGGATTGTCCTGCTGCTTTTTTAAACATGAATTCCAGTTGATTTTTACTTTATAGGAAGACAGAGAATGTGAGGATTGGTTCTGTTTTTCTTTTTCCTACAAGTGGCTTTTAAAATGATGACTGGAAAGTCAAAGTTCCCCAATTGCTATATGAAAATCCCAAAGGACAGGAAAGAAATGAGAACAAAAGAGGTATTTTATTGATCTTGGCATCTGCATACTTATTTGAAGATATTGGATATTTTGTCTTGTTTTATCAAATAGTAAGTAGAGAAAATATTAAAAATAATTTAGAAGAAAGCTCAATATGTTTTGGTCAGTCCCAACTAATTAATTTCAATGAGTGCTTACTAAAGGTACTATTCAACAGCTTTGATAGAAATGATAATTAACCTCAGCTATAATTCATGTTTTGCACAATTCTAATACAGCTTTCAAGGAAAAGTACAGTAGATGTTTATCAAGTCGAAGCATTAAGAAACAAACTGATAAATAGTCATGCTTTAGATTCCTTCGGAATAAAATAGTTACATGTGCACATCTTGGAAAATATTTTTGATTTATATTTGTCTTTGAGATGCAGAAAACAGATTATAACCTGTTAAGCACGATTATAAAACCAATCAGTCATGCTGCAATTTTAGACATTTAGCTAAAACTATGAATTTACTCAGAAGTGACTGTTGTTTAGATTCCAGCGTTATAGCTTTCTGAGCAAAACACCCCACTTGTAGAAGTCATTGAAGCTCCATCACCTTCAGTGATAGTGCCTAGAGAGATGCCACCTGGGGAGTCTAACTGTGTGTTATAATTAACATCTACTTACTTTGCATCTGGTTTGACCCCAGGTATCAGACAAGATAAAAAGGGCATTTGGGGGCAAATACAGTCTACTAAAAATCACCCATTTATTTTATTATTGCTCTAAATATTGAATTGTCTAACTTAAGAAGAATTTTTTACTCATGCAGAGCCTCAGGATGAGGACCTCAAGAGTGCTTATGAAACTTTTTTTACTTTAATTGACAGGCAGCAATATTTTATTACCAGAAGGTGGTTTCCTGTTGTTTTATTTGACGTAGGTTTTAAGGAAGACCTGCATGTGAGGTAAAATTCTCCGTGTTGCTACTCATAGCAGTCTACAGTTTTGCCTTTGTTCAGCTGCTTCTGCTTTATAGAGCTTATTTTTACATTGAAAATTCTAGGGTGATGTAGTTTCTTGAGTTTCTTTATTCATTGACCTGAATACTGGATTTAGAAGAAAGACAAAAGACAACTCTGTGGAAACCTTACTCCTTGTAGAAGTATTCTGTATATTCTTACATTCCTTATAAATGTATTCACTTGGTCCCTTGACTAACAAAGTAAAAATTCACAGAATTTCACACCTGTGATAGGATTATACCTATTATGATAGAGTATCTGAATGCTTATATTCAATAAATAAGAACAGAAAAACAGACAGTTTAGCTATCTTCAGCTCCCACTGATGTCTCCTTGATCTTCTCCATGTAAAAACAGCAATTTGTTCTCTGTAAAAGTTAGCATATATATTGGATTTTTCTTACATCTGTACATATTTATTTCCTGTTTTACTGTGTGGTTGTCTTCAACTAAGGAAGACTCCCTTCTTTATGAACAGTTTTCATATGTCAACAGGATAACAACGCCTTTTGTATTGCTTCACTTTTATCTTTTTCTTAGGTTTCAGGTTCTTGAATTATGCTCTATGTAAATGATCTTGGCAGAAAAGCAAATATAATAATACGGGAATATAAGCACTGGTTTGGCAAGTTATTTTATCTTGTTTGAACTAACATTTGTTTGACAGTCCCAACTTCCTAACACTGAGGTAAACGTAAGTCTGCCATTAACAGTATTCTAACACAGCTTAACTATAAATGTAGATGTTGCTGTTTTCTGCTGGGTAAGTCAGCCTTAATGTTGATCATCTGTCCTACTATTGGAGTAGTAACCTTAGTTTTACCTTTTCAGAAAGCTTCTGTATTGAAGAGTATTTGACTTCCCTGTAGATGCGTGCAATGTCAAAATGAGAAGATTTTTTGGCAATAGCAAAAAGGTGTTGCTGGAGGAAAGAGGGGGTAATGCAGGTTGCACCAGCAGGTGTGTAGAAACACGGATGCTCCCAGAACAGATTTCTTCCTAACATTCAGCACTGTGCTCACAGTACAGCTCCTAAAGCTGTTTTTGAGCAACACAGTTAAGTTAGATGAACAAGACATATCCCTCTGCAGGAAGAGCTTCTGGGTTTTCAAAATCTATGTCACCAGAAAAAAGGTCAAATAGAAGTGATATAAGTACATGTCAGCAAAATAAAATAAAGTCACATGTTTTTCTACATCCACCACTGAGAAAAGAGGTTGGTTTTATGACCAAATTTCATATGACCAAATGTTCATTCAAATATTAAAATATATTTTCTTTCTTTTGGCCAAAATCTGATACAGCCAAAGTTTACGGCAATAACTTTAGTTTGATTTTACTGTTTTTTAGATTTGAGAATGTACTTATATACATTGTGCTTGCATCTTCAAAATGGTACAATTTAATTTTAAATATTTGGTAATTTGATGGTACACAAAACTTTGTTAATGCTAATGTGAATTGTGGTTCAACTTTAGATTAAATAGTTGTAGTTTCCAATTGGTGAAAAATATTCCAAATTGTCCCTTTATGACTTTCACAAAACAGAATCATCGAGCATAGAGTTCTTCCCTCATGATCTGACTGTCAGATGTCAGCATGTGTATTTTCAAACTGTTCAGCACAGTTATATAGCAAACAACTGCCTGAACACATGTAGGACCATCTTCATAAGTGTAGCTATTGTAATTTTGATGCTATTGCCAATATATTACTTAAAAAAAAAACTGTAAAGGATGTTCCTTTTTACTTTAAAAATTGAAACAAAGTACTTCATAACCAATCTCTTGCTACATTGCCTACAGACAGTGGATTGGCATATTAAGCAAGATAAGTGTGTCCATTTTGAGGTTGTGGGGACCAACCTAACTGTAATTAATATTGCTTTATCATCTCCTCAGTGCCACCATCCATTTATCAGATTTTCTCCATCTTTTCTTCCTGTCATATTGCTAAACAGTCAGCCATTTGTTACGGACTGCTTTTGTTCTAATAAGTGAAACATACATAACATCATAACGCATCTGGATATGGTTGCAATAAAATGGATAAAAACATAATAATGGATAGCTCTGGTCTTTATCATGTTGGAAGGCTCCATAGATTTCTTATGTAATGTAATTAAGCATAAGTCAGATCCCAGCGCCCCCAAGGCAAACTTGTGGTAGTTGTTTTTAAACTGCTATATTAGTTCTGTCTAATTTATTTTTAATTCCTCATTCCTTGGCACATCAAACACTAAACATTAATGAAAACTGGTTGAAAACTTTTTTGGAGCTTGGTTTAAATTTGTGGGTTTTTTTGGTTTGGTTTGGTTTGGGTTTTTTTTCCCCCAAGGGGGTAATGCCAAGAACTTTTATGAAGACTATTTTTAGTGAATAAACAATTAGTTTCATATTATGTATTCCTTCTCATCCTGGTTGCTTAATGCAGCATATAATCTTTTGTTTGCCCTAAATAGATGTCCAGTGATGATCTTAATGTCCAGTCTTGGAGTCTAGAAAACAGTGGAGTAGGATTGCTAAGAAAATCTGTCTATGCATTATGCAAAGTGTTTTCCTTCAAGATATGGACATTCCAGCACATTTCTGGTGAAAAAACCCCACACTCTCTTTCCTTTATGCATGGAAGTTTGAACTGTCAGGGTGATGGCCTGGAAATAAATAGGCTGCAGGTTTGTTGTTATAGGGTTTTTTGTGAGCAGGTGGTCCTTTAAATTGGCAGAAGTAGATCGAATGAGATTTGATAGTTAAATGCTGAAACTGGACAAAAGAGTAGGTTTTTAACATGGAGGTAATAAATCATTGTTTAACTGATCTAGTGCTATGATATATTCTCATCAATTTCAGCATTGTAAGTCCAGGTTAGGCATCATTCTAAAGGGCATGCTATTGCAAAAATAAAAGTAATTTTTCTTAGCTGAGGTTCTTTCATTTATGTTATGAAGCCCATTAAAATCAGAGATAAGAATTGGCCCTCTAGTACTAAAAGCCACTTGTTTGAAAATGCACATACGTGGATTAAATTCTGGGCTGTATGCAGCTGCCAAAGTCTGCATATCATTTGAGATACTCGTGATATCTGCTTGGACTCCATCCTGTGATATAGACATAGCATGGGTTCCTTCATCTTTACCAGCTCTGTGAGGATGTTTTGGACAACATCAGGCAGCATAAACACAATTTGTTGCTGCAAATATGTATGTTTAGGCAACGAATTTATGTCTCTTTGCCAGACTGAATCATGGTAGCAAGCAATTCAAGTTCATTGATAGTTCTCATCCTATTTACTAAGGTAAGCAGGAACTTCGGTGAACCGAATCAAAGTGAAAAGATTCCTCTGATTTTGAAAACTTTTCTTAGTTTTGATATACTTTTTGAGACTGGGGGGGAAGTGTGTTTCCCACAATTCTGCCAGAATATGTAGTTGCACAAACTCTTCTAACAGCCCCTAGACCTGGATCGTTCACCCAAAAACTGTTCCACATGCTGTTGGAGAAGTATTGACTTTGTTTCAACATGCCCCAGGCTGCCTATAAGCAGTAAGTACATATAGGTGAGATGTTGCTGTTCAAGTGGCAGCTAAACACCAGAATAGAAACAGGAACCCTGTTAAAGGCATTCCACTACAACTATGTTACAGTTCACTCCTGCTTATTCACCTTCTAGCTTGATACATGTTGCATTGTTGCAGCATAAGGACACAACTTTACAAGGAGAGTTCATGGATATTCCTTCCTTTCCCCTGAAGAATCTCTTCCTCAATGATATTCAGGACATTTCTCCAGTATAGATGTAGATTCAAAGCTGTTAGAGATAAGTAGGCACTGAGAACAAGTTTTCAGTGGTCAGGGTAGGTGCTACGACAGCTATATCCTAAAGCAAAGGGAAGATGCTGTGGAGCACTTTAGCATCCATGCTTTCCAGGTACTCTAGCTGTAGTGTTACTAGAAAATTTTGTGCATTGGAAACCAGAAAAAATAGAGAGATCATGATGGTTTGTTTGGGTTTTTATTACAAAAATCATCTGTGTTGAACTATTATTGCTTTTGTAAGAAATGAAGGATAACTGGGACATATTGCAAGAAGATTCTATGGAAAAGAATACTTTGTAGTGGTTCCTGTAGTTTACCTGTAACCAAGTGTTTGCTGTAGTTCCCCAACACTCGAAATGACAGGAAATGCTGTATAAGCCTGCTACAGTCTCAGAAGACAATTTGATTTGTATAAAAGAACTACAGGGACAATTGAACTGAAGGATGAGGTAAAAATTTCTGTGTTTATTTTAGAGTGGCAGGCTCCAAAGCTCTGTCTATGTCTGGTGTATCTCATGAAGGTGGCAGAAATACTGAGTAATAAAACTTTGAATAGACAAAAATTTTTTAAAGGGTATTGGAGGGAAAAGAAGCAGAGGAGCTTGTCAGAGACAACTAAAAAGCCAGTCCAGTTACTACAACCTGTTAAAATATCTAATTAAACAGTAGATTATTTGAGGCCAACTATTTACATAAACGCTTAATGAGAGATGGAATTAACATTAAACAAGGCAACAGATATGTATGAATGTGAAGCAGCTGAACAATTAGAAACTCAAATACAAGGCCATAGGTAAAGTAAAATAGGCCAAACTCATTTACATTAAAAGACTGAGTTGGGTAAAGGAAATGAGCTAAAATAATGGAAATACATTCAGTTAAAAAAAATATGCAGAAAGAAGTCAAAATAAATTCTTTTACTTTTATGCCAATGTGTTCAGAGAAAACAGAAAAGCATGTGTTTAAGTTCCAGAAAGGAGTTTTTCAAGTAAGAAAGCACAGAATTAAGGGAAGCTAAAATTTTAATCTATTCAATATAAATATACCTGTCAAATAAGTGAAACACAGTGGAACAGAGGCAAACACAAGAACTGTAAATGGGATATGCAAGAGACATATTTGAATAGAGAAATACTAAAAGTGTTAAATGGAGGGGCAGATGTGATATCTAGAGACTGTTCTGCGCTATAACTTTGTGTGTGTGCATATATATGTATAAGGATCATTTGCAGAATGACTGGGCATAGGGCTTAAAGATGTGAGTTAGAATTGGTCTGGCCTTTTTGTCATGGACAAAAGCGAATCAGAATCACTTGGCAGTGTGTTAAATACCGTCATGGAAGGAGAGAGAGAGATTTATATGTGTGTGTGTGTATATAATGTCATTACACTGTCTGAGCCAGGGCAAAGAGTATGGCAGTAGAGTCAGTCACTGGTAGAAAGAAGTCCCAAAGGTATGTCTACACATTTCTTTTCAACGAATAGATAGTTTAGACTGAATATTGGTCTGAATTCAATGTTTACCTGTCAGTGTACACCCTGTACACACCAAATGACCAGGTCTCCTGGGGTCTTCTGTGGATGAGAGTGAATTCTTTATTCATTTAAGATCTGCAAAGAAGCTTTAGGCACTGACAGCTCAGTCTGAGACTTTTTCTCCTCAAGGATCTGGCAGATATGGACAGCAGGTGATTATATTAGTCAGACAAAGACATTACTCAAGTTATCCCCATTCTTTTCCTGTAGTATCCCTTTTAATCAGTCACAGATAGGAGTAATGGAGAACAGGAAGACATATAGGAAAATAGAGAAAATAAATATTATGACAATGTTAACAGAATGATGATAAGTCATACAACCCAGGAATACTCTCCTGTAAAGCTTTCATACTAGGGTGGAAGGTTAAGCTTTGCTTTTCCAGGTGCTGTCATGTTGCATTTAGCACTGATTTTCACCTGGATAATCCAAAGCATTATAAAATTTTATGTGATGTAAGAACTTAAATACTAAGTTGTTGCAGATAGCCAAATTCTATGGATGTCTGTGATACAAAATCTGTAAAGTTAATGATTTATTAACATTAATATAATCTGTCATACATCATATTGATTATTAATCCTGTTACTACACAGAATATATCTGCATTTTATAATTTGGATTGCAAATATGAGTGATTGAAACTGGATCAGATTTAAGACAATTCCAGAATTAAATATTGCTAGAAGTATGTCAAATATAACACTCACTTTTTTTCCCTTGAGCACTGATATAGTCTCTGGCTTCAGTTAATTTCTTATTAAGCAGTTGTGGTCTATTCTGTCCTGTTCAGTTTCAGTGCTAGATTTTTATTATCTGGTGGTGACAGTAGTAGCTACTACTGGAAACAAGAAGGCATCAGAGTCTAATATTATGTGAGCAAGTTCTTTTAGGTATTACACAAGTGGAGGACTGAATGTTCAAGACCAAGTTTATTTTCTTGAAGTTAGTCAATGCTATACAGGATTTTCATTCAGAAGGGTGATACAGCAATGTTTTTGTATCACAATGCAAGCACCCAGCCTCCCTCACCTCTCCAGTTGACCTTATGCGACAGATATGGGATTCTGGAATGCGAGGGCCAGGCAAATAAGGATGTGGGTGAAGGTCCATCCAGGGGGTTGCCGAGGAAGAGTTGGTCAGTACCACGTATTATTACTGCCTCTGTTAAGAAAAAATGGAGGGTAATTGTCATAGGTGATTCCCTTCAAAAGGGAATAGAGGGCACAATATGCTGATCAGACCCATCCCACAGGGAAGTCTACTTCCTCCCTGGGACCCGGGTTAGACACATTGCTACGAAGCTCTCTGGTCTGGTGAGGCCCTCTGGTTATTACCCGTTATTCTTTATGCAAGTTGGCGGTGATGAGGTTGCGGAGAGAAGTCCCAAGTGTTGGGGTCGATGTAGTTTGAGAGTTAGCATGAAATAGGCCGCTTAAGAGAAACAATTAGCATAGCTGGACAGGCTGCTGGAAAGGACAGCTAAGAATAGCAATTGAGAAAATTCTGAGAGTGTACATGATGTGGGTTAGCAAAAACAAGATATGTTCAAGGACGTGGAGGCGGTCTGTTGCTATTAGCGTTAGTGCATAATTACCAATCATAAGGGAATATGGGGTGCGTGAACAGCGCATGATTTATGTCAGTAGCCTATCCGAATAAGCGTGATCGTGTGTGCAGATATGAAAAATGTATATAACCATGCAAGCAGACCAATAAATTGAATCGACTGTGCATTGTATCAATGTGTGAGAGTCATTCCTGTCCCTGCGTGGATGCTGAAACTCGGCACCCAAGGCCATCAAAAGGGACTTCAGAGTACAGGGGCAACTGGTTGAAGGATCAGGGGCACAGGTGGTGTTTTCGTCAATCCCATCAGTGGCAGGGTACAGCACTGAAAGGGGCAGGAAAACTCACCTGATTAACAGGTGGCTCAGGGACTGGTGCCGTTGGTGGAATTTTGGTTTCTTTGATCGTGGAAAGGTTTACACAGCACCGGGCCTGCTGTCAACAGGTGCAGTGCAGCTGTCTTAAAGAGGAAAAAGGGTTCCTGCACTTCAGTTGGCGGGGGCTCATTGAGAGGGCTTGAAGCTAGATTAGAAGGGGAAGGAGGATATAATGACACTCACTAGAGATGAGCCCAGGTGTGGCATGCCAATGTTGGGGGTGAAATAGACAGCCCAGCTCACATGCATCTACACCAATGCACACAGCATGGGCAACAAACGGGAGGAGCTGGAAGTCATTGTGCAGCAGGACACCTATGAATTGGTTGCCATCACAGAAACATGGCGAGATGACTCTTGTGACTGCAGTGCTGAAATGGATGGCTATAAACTATTCAGAAGGGATAGGTGGGGAAAGAGAGCTGGTGGGGTGGTTCTTTATGGAAGTGCCCTGGTGACAGAGGATACAGAGAAGTCAGAGTTACTGAATGCCCTCTTTGCTTCAATCATTTCAAAACTGGGAGGAGTAGCTGATACACCGGAAGGCTATTCAGCAAGCCCTGGGAAGTCGAGAGAGTTGCGCGGAAATGAACCTCATGAAATTCAGCAAGGGAAGTGTAGCATCCTGCACCCGGGGAGCAATAACCCCATGCACCAGTGCAGGCTGACCCCTAGGCTGATCTGCTGGAAAGCAGCTCTGAGGAGAGGGACCTGGGAGCACTGGTGGATGACAAGTTGACCGTGCGCCAGCAGTGTGCCCTGGTTGCCATGAAGGCCAATGGTATCGTGGGGTGCATTAAGAAGAGTGTGGCCAGCAGGTAGAGGGAGGTTCTTCTCCCCTTCTGCTCTGCCCTAGTTAGGTTGCATCTGGAGTACTGCATCCAGTTCTGGACTCCCCAGTTCAAGAAAGATGAGGAACTACTACAGAGAGTCCAGAGGAGGTCTAAAAAGGTTATTAGGGGCCTCGAGCGTCTGTCCTATGAGGAAACGCTGAGGGAGCTGGGCTTGTTTAGCCCGAAGAAGAGAAGGCTGAGAGGGGAACTTATAAATGCTTGTAAATACCTCAAGGGTGGGTGTTAAGATGAAGAGGCCAAACTCTTTTTGTTGATGCCCAGAGACAGGACAAGGGGTAACGGGCACAAACTGAAGCCTAGAAAGTTCCACCTGAACATGAGGAAGAATTGCTTCACTCTGAGGGTGACGGAGCACTGGAACAAGTTGCAAAGAGACGTAGTGGATTCTCCTTTTTTGGAGATACTCAAAATTCACCTGGATGCAGTTCTGTGCAGCCTGCAGTAGGTGACCCTGCTTTGGCAGGGGGGGTTGGACTCGGTGATCCCCAGAGGTCCCTCCCAACCCCTACCATTCTGTGATTTTGGGATTATACAATGACAACATATTCCTACTCATAGACGCAAAAAGCAGAGAAAGGAAAAAAAGAAATCCTGTAGAAAACCTAGCAAGCAGCTGGAAGCAGAGACTGGTGAAAGTTATTAGAGGTTCATAGTTTGACTTAATATTTTTATAGAAAATCTGCACTCAGCTTGCTACTTAAGAACCATATTTTATTTTTGGGGACCATCACACATAATGGGAAAGATCTATAATTTTCAGTTCTTTTGCAGATAAATCTCTATATTTGTCCTTATGCCTACCTCTCATCCTCTCTTTGAATAGAAGAAATGAGGCAGGAGAAAGATAGTTACAGTCAGATTGTTCTGGTGAACATGTAAATCATTCTGACAGATTCTTTACACTGTTCATTCTACCACAGTAAGAAAAGGCAGAAAAGACTCCTATGTAGAGAACATCAATCAACCTTGCTTTTCGTACAGACGACACTGTTAATTTTATGCAGTATATAGCTAGCGCTACTTACATCTGGACAATTGTTTGTCACTATGTAGTTTTCCTAAACTACTCACAAATTTCTAAGAAGCCCAGCTGTTTTATGGAAGAAATGTAATTACCTGGAATATAGGTTTCCCATGAGGTATTTTGTCTTCCGTAATAAATACATTAAAGTAGCATCACCTGTCATAGCACCACGGGAAGAATAGAATATGTCAAAAAGCCTGTTAGAGAGAAGGCAAAGTAGCTTAATTTCAATTTGATTTGTAGTTCAGACGGTTATGTCTATAGTACCATGTTAACTCAGGGCTTTATTTTGCACTCCAGTCCACACAACCACCAAGACAACTCAAAAGACTTTAGTGCATCAACTCATTTACTAAATAGAGGTGTTATCACCTGGAACTTGAGGATACAAGTGAGGAAGCTGTCCTGGGTTCGGCCAGGACAGGGTTAATTTTCACCGGAATCCAGGAAGGGTCACAGCTGGGGCGTGCTGACCCCACCTGGATGAACAGAGCAGGGTATTCCATACCATGTGCCACCATGTTGGGTTCCGGTGGGGGGAAGCAGCGCGGCGGGAGCTCACTCGCGGCTCGGGAGCGCGGGCGGCGGTCTGGTCTGGGAGAGTGGCTCTCTGGGTTGTGAGGTTTGTATTGTGTTTTTCTCCTTATCTGTATCGTTGTTACTGTTCCCTTTGTTTGCTGTTCTGTTAAACTGCCCTTATCATGACCCACCGTTTTCTGCCTGTTTCCTTCCATTCTCCTCCGCACACTGGTGGGGGGAGGGGCGGCCACGTGGCGCTTTTGTTGCCAGCCACAGCCAAACCATAACAGAAGCAAATCCAGCAAAAGCTTTTGTTCTGTTCCCAGAAATACAGCCCCTAGAACAGGCTTACCCTACCATGTGCTTGCCTGCAGTATAGCACAGGTTTTTCTTCACAAACATGCTCCGCTTCTACAGTGCTATGTTCTCCTTAGCAGAAAAATAAGCTGCAGGAATGCAAGATGGGCCTGTTCCGAGTGAGAGAAATGATGTAAAAGACAATTGGAAGGCAGATGATTTGGATGAAAAGAACTAAAGTCCAAGCAAGCAGCAAATTGTAACCTGCAATCAGGAGTGGTTGCTAACAGCAGTATAGGCTTGTAACAGATTGGCAGAGCCTAGGAAAGCCTTCTGTGCCAGCAGGTATGTAGTAAGGGATTATTTCTGTTGTAAAGAGTTTATCGATTCAATACAAGAATGAAAAGAAAGATTGGCATATAAAGGCTTGGAAAGATTTATGCTAGTGCTCTCTTGTTTTTGTAAGCTGTGTAGAAGAGAGGATCTAATCCATTAGTAGCTGCAGTTTCTCTCTTCTAAGGATGGACATTCAAGTGAACACCTTTCTCGTTGCCTTTGTGCTGAGCTTTACAGCAGCTCTCTGAGATTCTTTCTCTTTTACTTTTCTTTCTCTTTTACTTTTCTTATTGATGTGCTACAGTTTCAGGACTTAAACCATTTATTAAAAAGTAAAAACAAAAATAACAATCCTTCTCCCAACTTTCTTTCTAGCCTGAAAGAGAGGTAGTCTCTTTTAGCTCGTAAGCTTTTCAATTGTATGCATGAAAAGGTGAAATTTCTAAAAGAAATATAAAAATGTATGAGTTGTACTCTTCGTTCTACAATAAATCATTCCAAGATCATTCTTACCTCTGTTCTCAAGCTAATATATACTCCCAGGAACAGAGGGCAGTAAAAAGACCTTGGTTATATTCATCTCTGATGTCTTTCCACCAGGCAAAAAAGAAGGATTTGGAGAAATTGATCTCAGTATAGTTTCCTTGTCTTGGATATTCCTGTGGTTTCTTCCTATTGTATGATGTCAAAATGTCAATTTTAATTTAATATTGTTTGATCATTTTAACCTTTGAAGCTAAAGAATTGCTAGAGGGTCCAGAGAGCTAAAAATTGGGGTTAAGATTTGTGTTACTATTTGAAAAGAAAAAAAATATGCAATTTTGATTTGCTTCATTATGAATAGAATGCCAAGTTCACATTTACTTATAAAAGTTTCAGAAATTATCTTTATTCTTTAACTGATTATGAATTTGCTGTTTTGCACGATCTGAACTTTCATGAATGAAACATACTCTTGGTGGACTGGACCCAGTTTAAGGTTTGCATGGATCAAAAGTCACAGAACTTCTGGGCGTGTAGTGTTTATATGCATAAAGTAATCACATGCAGTGGGGCAGAAACTGAACTTCAACTCACTCAGAAAAGTTGTAAGAGTTGTCATTAGTTGTAGGTCTTTGTCTTACTATAAATTCTAGTATGTGTTTTACTTAATTTGAGATGTTAAATTGGGCTGGGTGCTAAATATTTAAACAGCTTCTAACCTTAAATGGAAGAACAAGGCCAAAATGCTTTACTGTTTTCGAGTGAAAACATGATATGAGGAAAGTCAAGAACCTCTAACGCTTATGAAGAAAAGTTCAGAGACCTTTTATTAAAATGATTAACTTGCTTGTTCTGGGAATGATCCCATGCACATTACTTGGTTTTAATGGTCTGGATGTGTGGTTTTGTGCGGCTACAAGCACAGCACCTTAGTCTATGTCCAGCAGTGCCAGGGCTTTCACTCCTGCCACTCTCATCCTCCCAGAAGTCAGTAGGTTGGGACTGGGCAAGAGGTTGGGATTGGACATAGCCAAGACAGCTGACCCAGACTGACCAATGGGAGATTTCATACCATATGACATCATGCTCAGCCCAGGGAAAGAAGGAGGCAGGGTGGATATTAACGGTTATGGTGTTTGTCTTCCCAGGCAACAGGTACATGTGCTAAGGCGCTGCTGTCCAGGAAGTGTCTGGACATCTGCTTGTCAGTAGAGTGAATAAATTTCTTATTTTGTTTTTCTTGCAAGTGAAGCTATTCCTGTTCTTATTAATCTGTCTTCATCTTGAACCACATATCTTTTTTGTCTTCTATTTTTCACCCCATACCCTGGGAGAGAAGTATGAATGAAAGGCAGTGTGGGTGTTTGGCTGCTGGCTGGGATCAGCCCACCACATCTGGGAATGAGCTTCAGTCAGATATATCAGTCTATAAATTTGATAGTATAAGTGACTATATACTATCTCTTGATAGTATAAGTGACATTAATTGCTTGGTTTTGTTTGGGGAAAGTGAATGGAAAACATATCTGCCTTTTATTATGGTGGTGTCGTTATCTCCTGAGCAGTAAGAGTGTTTTGTATAGAATCATAGAATAGTTTGGTTTGGAAGGGACCTTTTAAGGGTCATCTAGTCCAACCCCCAGCCGTACTGTAATCTCTACCTAGGCTGGAAGTGATCCCACATTCAGGAATCCATTACTGGTTTTCTTTTTTCTTTTATCCAATTACAGTTAGGATAAAACATGCACGCATTCCAGTGAATAGAACCCAGTTCTGCTCTGTGGGTAATTCCTGTCAAGTTGAAAGCTAATCACAACTTTCTGGGTAAATGTTCTGTCTGTTAGATTGCTATGCAAAAGATGAGTAGCAACGCCACAAGTAAGTAGTCATATTTCTTACTGCTTTTAACTTTTCCCAGTTCAGTTACTGTTTGCTTAAATGTCATTTACAATAAAGTTCTGTACAGAAGTTAGTGACCAAAATCAAGATGATGAGGTAATTTTAGGATTAGCTAAGGAGATACCTCTGAGTTTAGGCAATCTTAAACAGGAGATGCTGGATGGTGACCTAAAAGTAAGATATAAATATATTGTCAGGATTCTATCTCCCAACATTGTTGTTCAATGATTTTTGACATTTAGGTTTTTGAATATAGAAGTTCTGATACAAGGATAAATTGAAAATCAAAGATGAATTGAAATTAATTCTTTTGGGATCAAATTTAGGTTACAAAGAGAGGCTGGCGCTTCTGTAAATCTGCTTTATTGACACAGAGGTAACAGTACACATGATGGGAAAATTTTAGTTCCTCTGATCTTGATGGATTTTTTTTTTTTTAAAGGATATTAGAAAGAGATTAGGTTTACAAAACTTTCCTCTAAAATATCAGTTTCTATCTCTAAGTGTCCTGTTGAAAACCAAAAACTGTAGATGTGATTATTTGGTTTGTATCAGTACAAATATTTAGAATAATATTTATAATATTGAATTAGGGAAATAAGATCAAAGAACATTTACCAGACTCAGGGACCTGACTCCCTTGTGTTGTGTACTTTGTCTAGTCACCACGATCTGTACAAAAGAAGCATATTATTTCTCAGACAGAAAAATATCACAGGTAGACTATAAAGAGGAATTAAGATATTGTCTTGTAGTATGCTTTGGGAGAAAGGGAGGATGATGTTGATCCTGTGGGACCTGGAAGAAGCCCGTTTCTCATTTTCTGAACCCAATAAATATTTTACAGTAGTGTTAACTGGGTGCAAACCTCCAGTCTTGCTTAAGAATTATTTCTCATGAAAAATAAACTGGTGTATATATATATACGTAAAGTAAATAGCTAGATGACTCCAATATTGTTTACATATGTCATGTATGTAGTTGACTAGAGAATCACCCCCCAAAATATGTCCTATTAAGATCCCTCTTGCTGGAACTTCTTCTGCTATGTCACACTTAAGTTTTCTGTATCAATTTTAATAGCCAAATGAAGCTATGTTGTGTACATAATACATGTTTGTCATGTTATTTTACAATGAGATGATTTCATTATTAACCAAAATATTATTTTGAAGTTTTGAAGGGTGGAAAATCAAGTGTTTTGATTACTTGTTATTGCTGCTGTTGCTGTTCTGAGTAATGAGAAATTACAAATGAAATGCAAATCTCAGAAAAAAAGAAACATTTAAATATTTTTACACTTTTCCAGGGAAACCATATACTTGCTCATTCCTAAAACTTATTTGTGTATTGTGGTCAGTAATCATGGAATATGTAACATATTGAAGATTAAATAATTGCATGGGTTTTGTTATTTTTTAAGAAACTGCCCTGTTTTTTTTTTTAATAGATTTAATTTTCCTCTCAGTAGTTGCTGTGTTTTTGATTTAGTATGAGAACAATGTTGATAACATTGACGTTTTCAGTTGTTGCTATGAAATCAAGGACTTTTTCCAATTTCTCATGTTCAGCTAATGAGCAGGTGTGCAGGAGCTGGGAGGGAGCATGGCCAGACAGATAGCCAAGCTGGCCAAAGGAAATATTCCATACCATGGACTTCATCCTCAGTGTATGAATGGGGGCTGGCCAGGGGGCAGAGAGCTATTTTTCTTTCTTATTTCTGTGAATTCAGATCCTCTGTTGTTCAAGACTTTGGGCTTTTTTGGGAGTTTCACGGAAGTCATGATTTTCCGGGTTCTGTGATCGCTGCTGGAGGACTGGCTGCGACTTGGTCATCGGGTATTGAGAAAATTGTATTGTATGTTGTTTGTTTTGTACATCCATTATTATCATTATTAGTAGTAGTATTTGTAGTAGTAATAGTAGTTCCTTTGCTGTCTTATTAAACTGTCTTTATCTCAACTCACATGTTTCCCCTTTTGTCCTTTCTCGTCCCCATCCTGCTGGGAGGGAAGCAAAAAAGTGAGCGAGTGGCTGTCTAGTGCTTAGTTGCCAGCTGCTGTGTTAAACCATGACAGAACATTTTTCTTGTGACTAATTCATTATCTTGTCAGAGGTACATGTATTATGTATTTTTTAGATACTTTTAGTAGAATTTTCATGGTACATAAATATGGACGCCTCTCAACTATCTGTTCTCTAATTACCTTCTTTCCTCATTAACCTCATCTTCAGAAATGTTTCATCATAACTGAAGTCAATACTGGTCAGTGTCTACCCTCTCCAAGAGTAACCAAATTGAATTATCTTTATACTCCAGTTACTCTAGGTTATTTGTATACATTTCATTTCAGTGATTTCAAACGTATACTGGGTTAAAGCTAAGGATAGAAATTATATTCACTTGAAAAAACATGATTGGTTTCCTTAGTCATATTTATTTGTGTCAACAGAAGTGTTGTTAGTTGAATGTTTCTAATCTTTCTACAGTCTTGGGTCATTGTCTTCAAAAAGTATTAGTGCACTACATGGAGTTATATTTTCTTTCAACTGCAAAATTTCTCCATTTTGTTGATTTTCAGTGAAAGCTATCTTATTCTTCACTCATAAGAGAGCATTACAATAAGTTCTGAGATACTTGCAGATGGTTCTGAGGTATACTGTATAATACGTAACAGAGACAATGTATGAATCTTACAAGACCTTTGGGCTCAACATTGTTTTCATAATATACACAGTGATTTCTTCTGCGGTAATGTAATGATTCAATGTTTTTCTTTTATACGGAAAAAGAGGCGCACTTTTATATTGCTCTTCTCTTTAATGTGAACCTAATGAAACAGTCATGGTCTGAGGTTCACAAAAGTAACAATCTTCTAAATAAATAGTGATTAAATGCTTTCCTATTCTGATTTTATTAACAGAAAGATAAACATATATCTTTTTACTTTATTGTATTTCATCAGAACAAATACAATGTTTTCTATTAAATAAAATTTGATTTCTAATAATGGGTATATTCCACAATCTGAAAAAGATGTGCAGGAGAAGGAGATTTTTTAGTAGATGTGATAGTATCATAAAGCAACCTTTATACTGAAGGACCATTGCTGAGCATTTTCTGTTCTTGTCTGGTCAGAGGAATGTGCAAGAACTCAGCCTTTTCTAGAATCAGATCCAAACTTTGTTATTATATTGAGCCAAGAGATAACTACCATTATGTAGCTGTAAACTATGTATATGTGTGTATGTAATATAAAATATCAGGATTAAAAATAAAAGGAGTCATATGTGGCTTCAGAGCATGTGATTAAAAAACAGAAGGTCCATGAGAGATGTGTGACTGAATTCTTTCTACAAACACTGTTGAGTACCGAGAACAGTAATGACACTGAAGACATTCTGCAAGCAGGTGACCAAGACAAAATAAGGTTCCTCTGTGAAGTTCTAAGCTGTGAAAAATAAAGTAATTTTGTCTACAGTCCTACCCCAGCACACATAATTGTAAAATCAGAGAAACTCTGATCAAGATATTTGATGCAAAAAGAAAATATTCCACTTTCAATTTCACTACTCAAATTCTAGTAAAGTATTACTTTATTTATGAATTTTAGTAAAAAATATGAGGAAATTAAAGTTATTGTGAAATTCAGAAAGCAAATAGGCTGGCTTTCAAATATATGAGTAAAATTTCTTGGAAATTCAGAAAACAAATAGACTGGCTTTAAAACATATTAGCTAAGTATTGTATAACTAGGTAGTGTACTGTATAAGCAGCATTGTATAAGCTAAGCAGTAAGCATTTAGCTAAGCAGTGTGTTAGATATGTGGCAAAAAAAATCATAGCAAAACAAACAAATTAGCACATAGCATGTTAGTAGTTGGTACCCATTATAATGCATACGAATGGACTGTTCTCTTTTTAACAAGCTCCATTTTGATCTCAGAGAAATTTTGTGACAAATGTTCCATCAAAGACTTGTTTCTTAGGTTTTTTACATCATACAGGAGGAGTAATTGTGTCTCCAGCACATTCTACTCTATCCTTTGAGATATAAAATACATAGTAGACTTAGTTAGTATAAACATATTAATTTGATTTAATAATAATAAGTTGTTTGAGATGATTTTTGGCTTCTCCCATACCAAAACACGAATGTCTTCCTCTGTCTTACCTGACTGTATAATAGTATCAGTTTTCCATGCAACTTACTCTTGAGATTCTTGGGCACTAATAGAGGAGACGAACAGAGAGTTGATTTCCAATCTTCTTTATTCTGCTACAACCTAGATATATTATCTAAAAAATCACCTTGAATTAAGGTGATGTTAAAGAAGTTAAGGCTGCAAGCTATGTATTTTTTTTCCTGTGCCTTCATAAAAGGAATATCTACTGATCAAGTTATTATCAGATATCTGAGGTGTTGCTATTTCTTTTCTGCTTTACACATTAATCTGGATAAAAATTACCTTTCTGTATAAATCTAGGAAATTCTTTCCTAATTTTAGGCTCTACTTTCATGTGAAAATTAACCAGAAATTAGTGAATTTATTTACTTCAGTGTTACGTTTGCAAATCAGCCCACTTACATAAGTAAGTACGTACTTAGAGGAAAAATGGCACTATCAAGCATGCTTAACGCTCCAAAAATGGAGAAAAAAAATCTTGTACTTGTACCTTAATCTCAACAACAAAAAGAAAATTGTATATTCCAAAAAAGGATAGATGCTTGTAATAATAATCTGAAGCACATCCTTTTAATTTTTCTACAGTGCAGAAAAACTTGTATTTAGAATATATTTCTGAATTGTATCCAGATGTTTGTCAATTCAAAAACAAAACTGTGTTTAACTTTACTTCTTTTTTCCCCACTGCAATAAGCTTTGTTAGAACATTTCAAACAGAAATGATGACAGATCCCAGGTCTGAAATAAAGGGGAGCCAGAGAGGAAGTGGACTCCCTAAGAGTTGGTACACTACTGTGTTACCGCATAGTAGTCTTCTGAGTCTCATTGTAAAATGATGTGATATAATTTTGCTTAGAATTATATAATGCAATATATCTTCATGATATTTAATTAAAATAGTGAGGAATTTAATTTATGAAAAATCTAATTCCGAGTGGCACTACTTAGGTAGGAAAACATATCTGACTCACAGAGAAAATAAACAGTAGTTGGGTAAAACGGCAGTTTATTTTATTAGCAGTCCTCTAGTAAATATTTCGGTGTAGTACATAAAAGCTTTTTACATGGTTTCTGTTGAATTATATCTGAGGCTTTCATGACATGAATGATATACTGAAACAGGGACAAGGTAAACTAAAAAAACCTGAAGAAATCTTGATTCAGGTAAGTGTCAAGAATTCAAGGATTTATTCAAAAAATAGATTTTTATATGTAATATTGGTCAAGAAATACATGAGGAAGAGTATAGTATTTCTGTACAACAACAGATTAAATGTAAGGTACCACAGGGTGACAGAAATGTATCTAAACATGCTACTAATTGCACTTCTGTGAAATAAAAGATTATAAAGTCATGTAGGAAGTTTAAAGAAAATATCTGTCGTGCTGCAACAGGTAAAGTACGTCTGTCCTACATAGCAGTTACTAGTGGAGGTAAAATCAGACAAAAGTATTCCACTTGTGTGCTTTGCAAAAGGATGCAAGTCTTCATACTCTGTGAAATATTTTAAGAATGTCGCATTGTAAGAGGCAGCAAGAAACAGGGCTGAACAGAGTACAACTAATGACAGAAGTATTCAGAGTCTGTCTTAGCCCTCTGGAATTAATTCAATACAAGGACATGATTTTAGAAAGAATTGAGTTACTTTAAGAGCAATCACTTTTGTAATTCTACATTTTAAACTGAAATAAAGAAACCAAGTTTAAAACATCAGCCAGTGGCTAGACATCGAAAACTTTCCTTTTTTTATTCCTACATATCACACTGTAATCCAGGTAAGGTGTATTATGCATGCAAATATCACAGTCCTTAAAATTTAATTATACACTGTATAAAGGAAGATTTTGAATTGCTGATGAGATCTGTCATGACTGCTTAGCCTGTAATACTCAAAATGTTGGCTTTTATTGTTAAACTCTTCCCTTGCAGATCTGTATAGTTTACAGACAAGAAATCCACAATTAATGTACACATAATAGAACATATAGAACAGAACAGAATAGTTCACTTGGAAGGAACCTACAATTCTTACCTAGTCCAACTGCATCATCTAGTCCAACTGTATGATCGGTTGTGCGTGTCTTCCTTCCAGACTGGTCAAAGTGGCTAAGCTTATTGTAAAATACAAAGTGCTATATAAGAGCTCTCTTTTACCAGGAATAACTACATGGACGGCTCCAAAAGCTGCCATTTATGATGGCATGTTTTACTCACATTGTTTCTAGAGAGACAAATGGCTGTCTTATGAATCAGTTTGACAACAAAACATCCCTTGCTGCAAAACCAAATGCGAGCTATTCTTTTGCTTTGATGTTAAAATAGTATTAGAAGATTGTTGCTTTATCTCAGGTCAAATGTAATCTTACACAGTATGTATCCTAAGTTTCAAAAACAGTTCATACAATAAGGCCACTAATAAGTGCAGAAAATGATGTTCTTTTCATTTTTAATCAAGGGATGTATGCTAAAGAATTCCATTGATAAGGATCTATTAACAAAGACTTGACGTTGCTAGGAGCTGCAAGTCAGAACTGAATGCAAACAGGGAACTCATTTGTAAAACGATTACCAGTGTTGTATCCCTGAACTCAATTAACTGCCAGCTGAAGTCAGATTCCCTTAATGTGATTCATTTTAACATAACAAGAGTAAATAGTTTTGCCATGCAGAACAAACTGATTATTTCAGACACAGTGGAGACCTTACTTAAAATGTCAGCCAGATTATGAATTCATGCTAAATAAGTTAATGAAAAGATTAATATCAGTGACAATAGTGCTTCCAGACATAACTCCTTATTATACCTAAAAATGAAGCTCTTCTCTTTTCTTTTTTTCTTCTTCTCTTTTTTTTTTTTCCTGGCTGATAGATATTTTCTTTGGAATGCGTAGGTTCCTGTACCATTTGAAACTAATTGGGAAGTTGAGAGTTTCATTTGTTTTCACCGAGATAAAAAAAATGTGCATATTTTTCTATGCATTACTTTTGCTGGTTTTCAGTCCTTCAGCATAAGAGTCTGTGCCAGCAAACACGTATTTTTATAATGTATACCTTGCACTCAATATAATTTCAGTGAATATTCTCAGGTAGAATTTATGTAACATTTAACCCTCGCCACTCCTATGTTTTGATCAAGCTATCTTTCTTAAAGGCAGACATTGATATAGGGTCTCCTCTTTCAGTATATCAGTGGTCCTCTTGATTTCAAAGCACACATTTTCTTCCTCGTTCTTCACCATCTCCTTTCGTTTTTCCTGTTCTTTGCTTTATCTTTTTTTTTGCACTTGTGTAGCTACATATGACAGTCATACTCCTCGCTCCCTTGCATGTTCTTGAGATGATGATATATGATCAGAACATTAAATTACTTTATATTAGAATATTTTAAAAAAATAGCTAGCACTGTGGTGTTTCAGTAAAGAAGAAACTAGTAGTCCTTCACTTAGCTTTCTCCATATATTTTTTCCTCTTCAAAAAAAGGGAAGAAATCTTCAGAGCTTTCTTTTGAAAACATTAAAGGGAAAATAAAGAGCTAAGTAAATAAGCACTCTGAAAATTATTGACATAATCATGTAGACAGGTGTGTTACTTTAAACTGTTGTCAATCCTTACTTTTGTAAGATTTATTCACTATATTTTCCGAGATTTTTTTGCCAGTCTTCACATTAAGTGGATGAGATTAATTAGAAAAAAATACATGATGAAGCAAACAGCATCTTACCGTATAGGGTATTCACAGATCTGGAAAATTCATTTTCCCTGTTATTCAGTCAACATGGATGTCCTGTAAATAATGGGAAAGATACTCTTAATATTAGTAGTAAGTTTTATATGTTCTTCTCCATGATGAACGTTTGTACATCTGAATGTAAAGGAGTATTTAATTTAATGACATCACTAAACATTTAAGAAACTCAGAAAACTTTTTCGGAGTGTGGAATATGTTTAAGCATAAAAACACATAGACTGCAACATGTGTTCTGATAACGTATTAGAAACTAGGAGAGATAGAGAGGCACAGAACTTTGCCTATCTCTGATATTTTTTCCCCAAGATTTATGTTTTTTCCATGACTTAAATTAAGAATTTATTGGAGAACTGCTTATCAGCAAAGTATATTATGATAACATACTAAACCTTGCTCATCTTCTGGAAAATAATTTATGCTTATTGTTACTGGAAAGGGAATAGCTCCATTCCTTACTTCTACCAGCTTTCTGAACAACTGAAATTTATAAAAGGATTGTATAACTGGGTAGGAATGGTCCTGCTCGCTCTTAAAAATCTCCAAAATACTATTGATCAGCATATATGCTAACAGAAAGGAGTAGGACAGACATAAGCTTTGTAATTTTTGTAGCCTTAGGTTCTCACCATTATGTAAAACAATTTGGAGGAGGGATAAATCTTTATTTATAGATGGTGAAAAACATCCACAAAAACCCAGAATCTATATCTGAAAGTTACTGCCATAGTCACTTATGAAGTGATATGCTACAGAAATTTTTAAGAGTATGTTGTTATACACTCCCTGATCACGTATCGTAGACCTTGTGAGTCCACCTGTTAGACATTGACAGTACTGAGACACGTACTTTGGGAAGTGAATTTCAGAGTGGCTGCTCTATCAAACAAAGTATACTTGAATACATGAATATGAGGGACATATAAGTTTTTCTTCTCTCAGTGGCTGAACTCTTTTCCAAACATCTTTTTTTTTGCAGCATCTGTGTAGAATTTTGTGTGATAGAGGAGAGCACACTGTCAGGGAAGAATATTGAAGTTCATCACAAAAAAAAAAAAAAAAATCAGACATAGGGATGCTTTGTAACTCCTCTCATTATTGGTGTTTGGAGAGAGAATCTAAAACATTTTATAAGTTCTTATTGTGCAGTCTTCAAAATATCTTCATCTAATTTAAGAGGTGTATGTTAAACCTTTTGTGTTTTTAAATAGCGTTAGTGATTATGAAAAATTATTTAATAAGGGAAAACCAGTCTCTTTTTCTTTCAAGACATATTCTGTAAATACTTATAAGAAAGTGTTCACGTGTTACAATGCATGATTTTGATTCTGTCTTTCAAAGAAAGGTGAAAATCCACAAGTGTTAATACTGAGTTTTGAATATTATTGATTGCTTTACTCAAAATCTGGAAAAATATGTGACTTTTTCTCCAAAAAACCACTGTTATTCATTGTCTATTGCTAGAAGTGTGGTTATGTGATTGGAAAAAATTAGAGACAATAGGTTCATAGACAAAAACTTAAGGAACAGGCAGGCATATATCCCCTGTCATCTCTAACCCAGTGACTGTGAATGTACAGTTTAAGAAATGAAACAAGACAATGGCTTGGCTGACATGCTTTCCCCGAATAGCATCTCCTACTGTCACTGTGCTAGACAGACCACTGATCTGAAGAAGTAGAACATTTTTTGACTGTTCGTTTCTTCTATTTTTAAGCCCCCTTTAAGCAGTATAGTGGCAGTGTAGATAGAGGCCATGAAGCTCCACAGGAAACCCAGTTAGTACATGTCCATTATTTCAGTTCTTCCACCATATCTCAGATGCAGATATGAACTCATATATCTAACCGGCCTCAAAGGGAGAAAGTAAAACGTGAAATGAAAAGAATACAAACTCTGTGAGATATGTTGATTAACAAATATTTCAAACATACAGGTTAAATGAAATAGCTATGACTTTTCAAGAAGCTGGGAGCAGCTGTCAGAGTATCTTTAGCTGAAGAAGTAAACTTTCTTGTCTATTGAAATACACTCTGGTTGTGAAATAGAGCCTTTGCTGAAGGATGGTGTTGAGTTGCAGCAATAAATTCAGTGCCATCTTCTTAAAACCTGATTCAGAACTAGTGACTTAGTGTACCACCACATTGAGTAAATCAGTACAGTTTAAAGATTTCTTGCTTTTTGTATCATGAGAAGTCTAAGCACGAGGTCTTCCTGAATCCACAAACATTTCTGATATCATTTTCAGTCCACTAGTCATCTGAGTCTTACTCCAGCAATGACTGATCAGAAGCAAGCCAGGAAAATTCACAGCTTGAAGTTACAATATTATCTAGCATGAGGAAAATTTTTGTTCTTATTTTCAATAGTTTATATTTCAAGGAGTCTCCTCCAAGACTCATGACTGTGTGCATATCATGCAAACATAAAAAGTTTTACTTTGGAAATCACAGTTTGAGACATCTGAATATTCTTGCAGGCTCTATGGAATCAACCAGCATCACACTTTTATTCTACATTTATCATGCACTATTTCCACTTTAATTTTTATTACATTTTTTTTCTTTTCTGTAACATGATATGAAAGGTAATGAAGTAATTAATTCACCCATCATATTAGCAAAAATAGTATTTTTGCCTTATATTATGATTCTAATTGCATTGAGTATTTTATGACACAACAGAAATTATTTAATGAAAAGTGAATGCATTTTACCCTCCTTTACATTCGATTAGTTTTTTTTAAAGTTAAAATCTCAAAAAGGAGCTTTTACCTCCAAATCCGTGACATTTTTTGTATGAGTATTTATACAATTGCTTTGATGCATATATATGGAATAGCCATCTTTGCCTTCTTCCTAAAAACTGTGACGATTCCACTCATTTTTATATTATAAAGAACAATTTTGTTTTCTAAAGAGGCACTTGGAGCTGTCCCTCTTTGCTCAAGAGTTTCATAAGTGAAGATATGTGCATACCATAAAATACTTTCCTATAATTTATTTAAGCTTTTTTCTGTTATGTATCATATATTTGCAACTACAAGTGACATGTTTGATTAATAGGATTTGGCATGACATGTCTCACTTAGAAATTTCAGAAAGGAAAGCTGCTCAGTATTGGTCTATCAGAAATGACAGGTATGTCACCATGTGACTAGCTTTCCAGACAAGGCCCAGGCACAGCCTCATTTCCTTGGGCATAAAAACACTGACACTCAAGAAAAAAAGATGATGCCTGTCATGTCCTCCTTTTCTCTGTAGAAACTTTTCCAAAAAGCCTCTAGGGCTTTACTCTTCTCTTCCAAGAGGCTACAAAAGGAAATTTGTTCAATACTTCGCTGTGAGAGACCTACTATTAGTTGAACTGAGATCACCTTTGAAAAATGTATTTGATATTAGTAACAGGAACTTTGGTTGTGAAGGATTCTTGCAAAGCTGAAGAGGGAAATAGAAATACTTGTTTGTACATACAAATAAATGTGAATACACGTTTGGTTAATTTATATAATTTTGTACACTTTAAGTGTGAAAGAAGCATTTTGTGAAAAAGCCAATTTTCATGTAGTTCTGGATACCAGATTTCATTCTTAACTGTTGCAAATATGTAGTTTATTTTACAATGGTTTTAATCATTACCATGAGAATGAAAAATAACTGTAGAAGGCAGATGAAAATATTCACGTTTTAATGTTCTTCACTGTAATCTAAGAAAAGTATGAGGATATGATTATTAGGTATAATATAGTATGTAGTCATTTATGTGTGTAAGTACACAAGTGTATATATAAACTCACACACCTATACTATACATATACACACAGGTATTCACACACACTTTTTAATGCAATTGCTTTTTTGTGGAGAACAAACAGGAATGAAAAATTTATGAGACTTCAGTTGCCTTTCGGCTATGGAAGCAGTTTTTTGAAATTACTACTTTCAACCATTCACATGTTCAGACAGAAAAAAGCATGAGACGTGTCTGCAAGTGCCTTCCAAGCTGGTATCTGACATTGAGTAGAACAGTTGTACTTTTTGTGCTTTCTGGTTTTTACAGCAAAAGATATGAGAGGCTGAGAGAAAGAAGATCTGTAAATTGTTTCTGACTTTTAGTTCTGAATCAATATTAGGCAATGGCAGTGACTTTTGTGCTATTATATGTGCTGAACCCCTTTTCATGGGGGTAATATGAATTAAAACACTTCTCACCTTGGCCATAGTTGTTCTACTTTGTGGTGTATTATACAATAACAGGACTTAAAGTTGGGAAGGTCAATTCTTCTGCAGTGATGCCTTGGGGAAGGCAGAAAGTGTTCCCACTTCTCAGCCTATGCAGTTACTTGCATCCCAAATAGTCACAAAGCACTTCACTGCCTTAGGCTATTTCAAAGGCAGAGCTGCTTCATTCTAACTAAAATATATTTACACTACTTTAAGCCTTTTACAAGAGTATATTTTTGTGTGCAAGAAATCCCAGTAGTTCCTCTGAAAGCTACTTACATACAGCACCATTTTCTAAAACAGTCTCGTAAGGAAATTCAGAATGCTTGAATTGGGAGAAAATGTGCTAAGAGACAGATAATGAACTCATTTTAGCTGTTCTCATAAGGGGAAGAAGAAGTATGGAGGTCGCATTAGTCCTTAAAAAGTAAACATCTAAAGACCACTTCTTCTCAGACTCCATCAGTAAATTATTGTAATTTTCCCCTGAATATTTCAACTCAAATACTTATATATGTATTACTCCTTAATCCACACCACTCTTATTTAAACATGAGTTTCAGAAAATGACTAAGGTTTTTGGAATTGAAACTGAAGAGGAAATCTTGAGAGGAGAAAAGCAAAAAACAGCAAACAAAAGCAACCGATATTTTGCCTTCTACCTTTTCTTTCCTTCTTATGTTTTATGTGTTGAAAACAAAGGAAAATAATGCATGTCTGTCCTGGGTTTGGCCAGGACAGGGTTAAATTTCACCAGAAGCCAGGAGGAGACACAGCCGGGCAGGCTGGCCCAAACTGGCCAGATGGAACAGGGTGTTCGATGCCATGTGCCGTCATGCTTGGTTCCATGGGAGGGGAGCTGGGCCGGGGGGGAAGTTGGTCTTGGCTCAGGAGCACGCTGGGCCTAGGGCAGAAAGAGTTGCTCCGTGCATTTCACTGCTTGCTTTGTCTATTTTTCTTATCAGTATTACTGTCATTACTGTTCACTTCTTTTGCTGTTCTGTTAAACTGTCCTTATGCTGACCCACGAATTTTTACATTTTTTTCTTTCCATTCTGCTCCCCACCCCAGTGGAGGGAGGGCCGATACAGCGACTGCGTGGTCCTTTGTTGCTGGTCACAGCCAAACTAAGACAATGTCCATTAACCAATGTTTAGAAAACTTACTTAAATTATTGTCCTTCATGGCTCTTTAACAATTTTTTTAGAAAACACAATTATTTTTTGAAAGAAGGCAAATAAGAAATGCTGGTACATTTTCTAATATTAAATCCCAAAGACGAAGCATACTTTTCAAAGCCAAATTTGACTCTTTCATCAGAGTCCAATTCTGAAAGCATATGTGTAAGAAGATTTAATTATCTTATAGGATTCAATCCTAAGTCATTCTGAATGCATGATCCATTTCGGCGAAGCTAATGAAGGTGAAGGGTTCTGGAGCAGAGCCTCGCGCCGAGGGACCCTTTCTCCGGTGGCAAAACCGCAGCGGCGAGGTGGCAAAAAGCGCCGAGAGAGAGAG
>Ga0065711_1028313_pt1 | contig 42033 bp, 20 predicted proteins | sample Hoacrofraction12_FD_59098 | JGI IMG/M metagenome (GOLD analysis project Ga0065711, IMG submission 59098) | Hoatzin crop microbial communities from Cojedes, Venezuela - Epithelial fraction 12 v2 (version 2) | ecosystem: Host-associated > Birds > Digestive system > Esophagus > Crop | place...
TCGCTTGAATAAATTACCTATTGTTTCAACTTTGCGAAACTGTTTCAGTGAAAGTCCTTGGAAGGGCTCTGGCAGGCTAGTTGAATATCAGACTCCCCTTACCCCCCCTTTAACATGACAATGGTCCACACCAACATCCTTCTCTCTAAATTGGAGAGATATGGATTTGATCGGTGGACTGTTTGGTGGATGGGAATTGGTTGGATGGTTACATCCAGAGGGTAGTGTCAATGGCTCAATGTCCAGATGGAGATCAGTGACAAGTAGTGTCCCTCAGGGGTCCAAACGGGGACCAGTGCTGTTTAATATCTTCATCAATGACAAAGACAGCAGAATCAAGTGCACCCTCAGCAAGTTTGCAGATGACACCAAGCTGAGTCGTGCAGTTGACACACCAGAAGGACGGGATGCCATCCAGAGGGAACTGTACCAGCTGAAGAAGTGGGCCTGTGTGAACCTCATGAGGTTCAACAAGGCCAGGTGCAAGGTCCTGCACCTCTTTAGGGGCAAAGCCTGCTATCAATACAGGCTGGGGGATGAAGGGATTGAGAGGAGGCCTGTGGAGAAGGACTGGGGGGTACTGGTGGATGAGAAGCTTGACATGAGTCACCAATGTGAGCTCTCAGCCCAGAAGGCCAACCGCATCCTGGGCTGCATCAAAAACAGCGTGGCCAGTAGGACGAGGGAGGGGATTCTGCCCCTCTGCTCCACTCTGGTGAGATGCCACCAGGAGTCCTGCATCCAGCTCTGGAGCCCTCAGCACAGGAAGGACATGGACCTGTGGGAGCGGGGCCAGAGAAGGCCACAAAGATGATCCAAGGGCTGGAGCACTTCTGCTGTGAGGAAAGGCTGAGAGAGTTGGGGCTGTTCAGGCTGGAGAAGAGAAGGGTCCAGGGAGACCCCATTGTGGGCTTTCAGTACTTAAAGGGGGCCTATAGGAAAGATTTGGGCAGACTTTTTAGCAAGGCCTGTTGTGGTAGGGCAAGGGGCAATGGTTTTAAATGGAGGGTAGATTCAGACTGGATATGAGGAAGAAATTTTTTATGATGAGGGTTGTGAAACACTGAAACAGATTGCCCAGAGAAGTGGTAGATGCCCCATCGCTGGAAACGTTCAAGGTCAGGTTGGACAGGGCTCTGAGCAATCTGATCTATTTGAAGATGTCCCTGCTCACTGCAGGGGGGTTGGGCTAGATGACCTTTACATGTCCCTTCCAATGCAACCTATTCTGTAATTCTGTGAACTACAAGGAATCATGTTGCCACTTAAGCATTTGTAGGTTACTTTAAGAATAAAGTCTAACTCAGGATCTACTTTATTCATATATGTGGATTTTCTTTTTGATTTATTTACTCCTATATGGCCTTCCTGTACTTATAACACCCATAAGATAGTGCAAGATACAGTAAGAGGATGTAATGAAACTGCAATAACTGAAAAGACAAGTTTATAAAAAAACTAAAACTGGTCACCTTTCTTTCATAATGAAAGACATCAGAGAACTGATAAAAATTACTGCAGCAAAAAATGATAATTTCTGCAGTGAATCTGTCCCTTCCCTCTCTCACAATGGATCCATGGTGGATAGTCTTAAAAAATGAAGTCATGCATGTCAAAAAGAATGCAGGAGTGAAGGTTAACAGTGAAGTGGCTTTTTTTAAAAAAAGGCTATTCTATGGAAATATTTTGATGAAACTAGTAATTTGGCCTTGCACATATCTTTTTGACACAACTTAAAGTTTTAATACTGTGTTGAAAGGAGAAGGTGCAATTTTTTTGTTATACCTTCCATTTTGCAGAGAAGGAAGAAAATTTTGTGTGGTATAGCTGACCCTCTGCTTTTGTGCACTCTGTCTTCTGTATTAGATATTTGCCTTTTTTTCAGCAGTGTTTGTGAACCGTAACAACAAATAGCAATTTTTGTTTAAATGAAAGCTGTTTAATACCTCTCCCCTTCTCTCTGCTGTGGTGCGTTTCTTCCCATGGCAACAACCATGGTGCTGTATTTCAGAGGCCTGGGTAGGCTGTGGTGGGGGAGAAAACAAGCCAGGAAAGGAGGTTATTGCTGATTGAGAAGTGTGGGAGAGAGTGCGAGTGAGAACTTCGCTGCCTGTGTGCGTCTTCAGAGCTGGGAAGGGATGGGGATATGCTGCCATTACTCCTGCTTCCCAGAAAAGTGATCCTACTTCAGGCACCCCATTAGTACTGAGTGAGCTCTAAGTGCAGCCGCTCTGGGAGCTTGGAGAGTCCTCTACAGAGTCATTTCACGATACTGATGTGCCTTTTCATGTCCTCCTTTTCCTTATTTGATTTAGTCTGATCGTTTCAAATGATGCTGTTGGAGGTGCACTGCTCCAAGTGAGAATCAGCACAAGGGCTTCAAGCTTATAAACTCAGTCAATGCCTTGGGGGGTAAGGATGCTTTCAACCTACTTTTTTACACATGCAAGAGGACCCATTATATGCCCCTCTTAAAAGGCATTCTTGTCAAGGAACATGTACCAATCATTAAAGCTGCTTTTTCCTGAAGTTTTAGGTTAGGTTTCCTTTTTAACACAATAATGAGCACTTAGTTTGGCAATATGTCTTTTCTCATCCAATTTTTTTAACCCAATGTCCTGCACCTGATCTAAATGTGAAGGAGGTGTCATTTCATTAAAAAAGTGAATATTGGATAAAGTCTTGAAATGTGGGTGCTCAGCCATGGCTATCGGGCTGTGCAATCAGACAGGCAAATGTCTCCAATCTGAGATTTTGTTTTTGTGAAGGTTGTGAGTACCCTTCTTTCATTAGCCATCACAGCCTAGACCTGAAGTTGCAAAGGAGTGAAAACGGCTAGAAGTCCACTGACAGGCACTTCACCGTTATACTAACACTGAGCATAACCCGTGTTCTTAATGTCACTGAATACCAGCCAGCAAGCGGTGCGGATGCTTGTGCTTGGGCACAGAAGGGCTGGCCCTTGTCAGAAGGAGGTTGCTGCCATGTGCCCCACTCGGGGCCTCGGGCTCCCCTTTCTGACACAGCTGCTGCCTGGCAGCGTCCTGGCAGTCTTTTCAATACCTGAAATGCATTTACAAAGACAAAGTTCATGCTCCACGTGCAAGGTTCTTCAGAAAGGGAAAATATGCATCATCCTGTTTGGAGAAAGGACAGAAAAAAGATCAGTGAAGATGTGTTTCAGCTGACTATGAAGTGTCAATAATAAGTGAACATAAAGAAAATTAGTAAACTTAGGAACACCATTTATTCTTATCTTATTCTCAGCAATTACTCCCTTTCTTATTCTTGTTAAACTGAAAACAAGCAGTCAGTGATGATAAAAGGTCTGTAATATTTTGTAATAATGAAGCTTAATGCATGGTCTATAAATACAGTAAAGTTTAATAATTTCCTTAGGAAACTAAGAAAAAAGGGAAGATTTTATTCATTTACATAGCTGCATGTTACTTTTCTCTCTCGAATTCTTGTTTGTTATGCAGAGAATGCATTACTGAAGACATGGTGGTAGCTGGGTGCGTGTCTTTGGAAAAAAGCATTAGCCGTAGTTCCTGAATTGCGGTGGAAGACTGGCTGTGGCAGGCTTTCACAGCTCTCCATCAGTGACGAATGTCCTCTGAGGATCAAGGTGAAGTGTCCTGGTACAGAAACCGGTGCTGGGAGACAAAGTTGAGAGGGAGACAGAGGGAGGGCGGGCTGTTTTCATGGTGCCAGATCTGAAAGCATGTTAGGCTGACAATGTCTGAGACTGGGAGAGGGAGAGGAAGGTTTCGTAAAATGTGCTAAAGCTAATGCAACAAGCACGAGAACAAACAGTAATTTTTGATATCTAGAGCAAGCCTAATCATTTTTAATATCTAAAGTAAATAGCAACAGTTGAGCAATTACTATTGGTATCTGGAATAACACTTTGTATCTGAACTGCTGTGAAAATAACAGTTTTCCAAAGTCCCGTTTGTGATATTGACCCAACAAAACTGAATCCCAGAATTTTTAGTTCTAATATTTAATATGACACAAGCTTAATGGGACCTATATATCTCTATGGTGTTCCATTGTTTTTCCTCATCAAGGGGTAAATAAGCTTCAAAGCAATTTTTAATCTATATGTAAATTAGGTATTATTGTAGCATCTGTAGCAAGAATCAGTGAACACATAAGGACAGGGGACATTTGCAGCGAAACAATACAAAAAGAAGACAAGTTCTTGTCCAAGAGTGGTTGGACGTTGATGGAGATGGTAGATATGATTTGGTTTAAGGACAGTTCCAATTAGTTTGTTAGCAGTGTAGTGGTTTATTTTTTCATCACTCACTGTTCTTGCTTAGCAGGAGGGTGCTGTTTCTCTCCTCTGAGGCACATATTGTACACCTGTTGGTAGATCTATACTAATGCTCATAATGTTGTCTATTGTTCATAATATCATTAACTAGGTGATCCCAGGAGCCACCCTTACCATCGCCACAGAAATCAGTGAATATGACATGATGCTACCAGCCTCATAGGGAGCTAGGAACTGCTCTGCTCATGGCTGTACTTCAGTATGGTCCTGGCCAAGCCGCCCTGTTAGCTGAAGGCCCACTCAGTGGCGTGAGAAGCCAGCCAGAACCGAAGTTGCTATGTATGGCACCATTTCTGAAAGGGTTGCTGCTCAGTTCAGCTATAAATGAAGCACTGTCAGTCATGCAGTCCTACTGTGAATGAATGCTTTAAAATGTACTTGGAGATTGGCTGGTATGGTAGTGGTAGTGGGCAGTTATGTGAGTAACACAGCCTGTTCTAAGCCCTGTAATTCTTGGGGGAGGAATGTGTTGCCCGTCCTGGAACATCACATGCGAAAGGGGAGCTGTGCTGGCAGAAAGGCAGCTGAGCAGCTTTCACCCTGACTGCCAGGGAAAGGTGGCAATTGGGGCCACTGCAGCCAGCAGCCAGCTCACTTCAGAGTCTCTCTGCATGCCCAGCTCCATCCTGTACTGCAGCGGAGCGATGGGAGCCATCACTAACAGCTGTTGTCTCCAGCCTGCGAGTTGTCCTGGAGTTCGCTTCCCTCTGGGCTGCACGGCCTGTAGCTCTCTGCCATGCAAAGATTTTGGTATGAAGCATAAGGCCAGTATGGCTTCCCAGAGCAGCGTCAGCAGTAGGATCGTATGCACTGGCAGTGTGAGTCCGTTACAAAATTTCATGTCAAAAAGATCTTCACATCTGATTTGCAGAAAGACTTAGTAGCAGGATACTTTGTTTAATAGTTCTCTTAATTCCACAGTTGTTCCATTTTCAGCATTGGCTGCCTGCTGCAAAACTGCAGAGGGCTGAAATCTTCCATTTGAGAGAGAAATGAAAGGAGAGGGGGTGATTTCTAACCCCATGCTGACAAAGAAATCTTTCCAGAAATGAAGGGAGTATGAAGATCTATAGGGATGTTTTTCCAGAAGTCTGCAAACAGTCTGCCATAGTATCTCACAACATCATCCAATAGCTTAAGCAGTCCTGATCCTTCCCCAGTGTTTACCCTGCTGTATTCAGCGACAAGCACATCCTTGCTTAAAGCCCATTTTTGCTAGCTGAAACAAGCTGAGCTTCTTCAGTCCTGTTGCATATAGTTAGTTGTCCATCACCGAGCTCAGAAGGTGTTAATACAAACTGCAGAATTGGAAGGGAGAGCTACGAAGATGAAAACATAGGGCCGATTAGTGCAAGAATGCTATGGCTTCTGCAATGCTGGATTTTGTAACAGTCTTTCAGACATTTTGGAAGGAATAGATTTCCTCTCTGGAGGGCTCCATGTGACAGACAGTGTTTGTCAAAGAGCAGCATGGTGTCCCATTACAAGTTCTGGCGTTGTCCTGTCCAAAAGGTCTTGGTTCTATACAGGCAGGCAGGTGGGTTCAGTCATATCTATGCATCTGATTAAATCCAGAGGCATCTCCAAGGTATGGTTGTTATGCTGTTGGTTCATACTGTGACCCCTGCCAAGCTGCACAAGGTGATGGGAGTGGAGCTGGCGCGGTTCAGTGGAGCGGTGTCAGGGTGCAGATGCAATGCTGCAGGGACACTCTGCAGTGCTGATGTTGGGCAGGTGCAGGGACAGAGCACTTATCTAGCTGAAGAACATTCGGAAGACTGCCCGTGTTGTAAGAAAGAAACATACAATCTTGCAACAGCAATGACAACTGTATTATTAGGGGAGGTTAAAGAAATCAGTAACTTTGCCAGATACCTTTTGTTGGGGAAACCCCCCCACCCCGAACTCTTTAAACATCTCTAAAGGATATTTATGTAGGAGTGGAGGGAACATGGCAGTTTGCAAACCAGGGCCTTCAGCGCTAATGCAGCAGGTGGCCCTCGTTCGGGAGATTGATTGAAAGTGTGATAAACTTTGAAAAAATTTACATCCTGCTGGAACTTGAGCTGATGCACAATTCCCACTGCATCTGAGTACACACTTAAAACCTGATTCAGCAAAGCTTATTTCTTGTGACATTTCTTGTTCAATGCTTTCCATCCTTGACATGAGTTACTCTGCTCTTGTGAACTTAAGAATAGCATGGAGAAGCTATGACAAGTCAGTCTCCCTCTCCTGCAAAGCTCCAGAAGTATCTTCTTTACATTAGATACCTTGATTAAACAGATTCATTTGTGAAATTGCTGGCTGCCATTGACTGGGCAGTCAACTAGAAGGATTCTTGACAGGTTCACTATGTTCTGCTGCACTGTTGCAGAAAAAGAAGGCAAGGAGCAGAAAGTATGATACATCTGATAACAATCAGAGCAAAAACTCAAAAAAGGGGAGAAAATATGTTAACTTGTAGTGTCTTAAACCTGAGTCTCCCTTAGACAGGTTCTTTGAAGTGGGAACACCTATAAAAATAAACTTCTATCGTGTCACCTGTTTTACACTTCTCATTTGGCTGAATATTTGTGGAACTGGGTGCTGGAAGTTTTGGGGTCTGTATTTTTAAGAAGCATTTTTTGCATGTTTACAGTTCACCTTAAGCTGCAAAATGCTGTTGTAGGCATCCGAGCACCTATGTCACACTGCAGGTTCAGGACACTGAAATGCAACAGTGGAAAAAAAATCTGTACAATATTAATGCTGTTTGGTTTTTAATTTATATATATTTTTGTTTATTTTTGATAAAGAATACTGTCGGATTTAAAGAAGAAAAGGATTTTTAAAGCTAACTCCGGAGCCAAATCAGGATTATTGGGTTCACCCCTTTTTGTATTTCACTTACGAGAATACTGCAGTACAAAATACTCTGGCAGTGGTTGTTATCTAGAGATTTTCCATTAAAAGTTTTCATGCTCCGCAGTCTAATGCAATAACGTCGAGAAGCAAACAGAACAAGGAAATCTTCATATAGTTAGCAATAAAACCCAGGAAAAAATTTACAATGACAAATCATATCCAGTTTGTAATTTTTGACTGTTTCAAACTTTTGACTTTATTCAAAATGTTTTTCTGCCCCCCCATTTTTTTTAATAAAACATTCTACTGCCCGTTTGAAGGAAAACTGAGAAAAAAGATTGAGATCCTAAACCTAGAAGCTGGTGGACTTGAAAACAGGCAAGCATACTTTAAAACAGAGCTCTTGGTGCTCTGGAGATACTATAAACATCATCAATAATGCTCCAAGGAGCACTGACATCCTTTTAAAACCTCAGCATACTTCACCATTTGGGAAAGTTGTGGCAGCAGTACATGGCCTAATGATATTAAAATGAACACACATCAAGAGGATTTTCCAGTATTTGAAACACGTACCATCCCACATGCCTTTTGTCATGAAATAAACTTCATTGGATGGCAAAAAGCCCATGAGGGTCTGTCATGTATTAGTAAGCCATGAAATTGCCTTTGGCAGCAATGGGGCGTTCTTAACAGGATCTTCAGGAAATGCTGCTCCTCCTCATTTCCAGCAGAGGAATTAGGTCCTGAAAGAGTCTGGGGAAAAGCTGATCCTGCAGTAGATGAGAAACAGGGAACAAATCATTCTCATATTCATACCCTCTTTTTCACAGTGAATGTAATCAATGAGGAACCATCTCAATACCGGTAAAACAGCAAGAAAAGAGGAGATTTTGTCTCCCACTAACTTCAGACCAGTTGCTCTTAATGGGGTCCTGACAAGTCAGTTTACATACTTTGTCTGGTGCGTTTAGGTGAAGAGTATCAAGAGCTCTTTCTCATCTGTCTCGTCTAGTCCCATCAGCTGTCTCGAGGAGCATCGTTTCAAGCTATTCTGGCCCAAATATAGCTTTCCGAGTTCTCCTGTCCCATCTTTGGCTCAGCCGTGGCAACACCTTCCGTTGAGGGTCTTATGCCATGTTCTCCATTAACATCTTCTCCCTAGCCTCAGTTAAAAGATCTGCCTGTCCAGGATGTGCTCTCTGCTCACTGCTTCCCTGGCTGTCGTGGCCTCCCAAAATGCTGTGGTATGTTTCAGCTCCCACTGAAAACACTTGGCTGCACTTGTAGCCTTTGCTTGTAGCTGTCACAGAAGAACAACCTTCTAGACCTCAGAGACAGGGTCTGACATCTGCAGCAGGAAAGCGGGGAAAAAAGCAAGCAGGAAAACTTGCACTCTCTGGCTTGCCACTGCAACTCAGGAGAGACAGAGGACAGTGACAAACACCCATCATTCGTGTGGGAAGGACTATCACAGCTCTTTCTGCAATGACCAGCCCACCTTAGTTGGCAGGAGGCAGCAGCTCTGGCCATCTCTCCGATGGGTGCACACTATGTCTGTGGTGTGCTCTGTTGGCTGGCTCTCCATCTCCCAGCCAGTGATGTTGTACTAGCCACCCCCAGAGATCGAGCCTGACATGCAGTGTTGGCTATGAGAAGGCGGTAGTCAGCTGGGGCGAGTGAACCCAAGCCACTTAGGGGTAGGTATTACCATGGAAATACCTGTCCTCTGCATTCATGAACAGCAGGCTGACAGAGTGGCAGCGTTTACAGCAGCAAAGGCGACTCTGCCTGAACAATGGGACTAGTTTCTGACATTATCCAAGCCCTGGAAGAAACCACTTTGGGAGGGTGTGGACTCTGCTGTGGAGCTCTGGGGGAGCAGGCTGGATCTGCACCTAACTGGAGTGACCACGGTGGTGCTGCTTCAGCTTCAGAGCAAGGGAGAAACTAAATTGATTGTGGCTTCTGCTAGGCTTTATGATTTTACAAATGTATTGCAGTGTGTAGAAGAAAAAGAAGCTCCGCAATATCACAAACCGTAAAGTGTTCCCACTGGACCCGCGTCTAATAATATCAGCCCCTCCACTCCGTCCCAAAAAACCCACTCAAACTAGCAAAAAGTGAAACCAAATGCTGGAACAGCACTGAGGAAGCAAAGCTGTACTGATGAAGAAATGTTTTCACTTTGCAGAGACAGAATGTCTCATGCCACTCCGGAAGAAACAACAGATTTTTTGTTTAGAAAGGCATAAATTTTAAAGGCTTATCAAGTGAAATGAAATGGTGGCATGCCTAGACGACAAGCTAGTGGCCTGCAAAAATGAAGACAAGAGCAACAAAGAATCTACTCAGGATTTTAATTTCTAGCTATCTTGTATATTAAGTTTACTTGGAACTTCATTACAGTACTGGGATTATGACCCCTCTGCTTAAAAGGTACAGTCTCCTGCCTGATAAATTAATGAAGACTGTCTCAGAGCAGGAGTAGAGAACGAAAGCTCTGCAATACAGATCATTACAATCAAATGGTCTTGAAAGGTGCCATTAAACTTTTAAATGGCATTAGGGCTCTTAATTCAGAAAGAAAGAAGCAAAAGCAAGGATGGGAGGAATGAATTTGCAAGAATGAAAATTACAGTATTGCACCTTCAGAAAGAAAATAAGGAGTTGTTTGGCAGGTATATATTGCCTGAGACTCCTACTTATAGTCTTTTCTATGTTTAGCACAGGTCTGAACATCGATTCATATTCTCTAAGTAATGCAGCCCAGCTAAAAGGCATTGATCTCGGTTAAATGATTTTTAGTGTTTAAAAAATCAAGAGTACTCGGAGATGTCTTAATAAAGCAAGGTCAGGAAGGAAGCTAGACCTTTATGAGAGACTCCTTTTTTCCACTTGTGCTCCTCAAATCACGACTGAAAAGTAATAATTTTTTATAAGCGAAGTATTTCATACTAGAAACGACAGTTTGAGCGTGGTGTGAGCGGTACAGAGAGTTTTCCTGTACGCACCAGGAGGGGTCACTGTTGAAAGAGAAATCATCTTCACCAAATCTACAGCAAGAAATTGCAACTCCCTGAGCCTGTACCTGCAGAGCAATAAAAATCTGCGTAACTGCTTTTCTCCATCTTCCTAATGCATAATGCTCTGTCATGAAATAGCTCTAAAACGTCCAGTCTTAACTAAAAGTTATGCTACTGATCTTAAGAGGAGTAAGTGCATGTTTAAAGGTTTTAGATGGAAAAACCCACCCAGCCCTGCCTGGATCCGGAATGATTGTTTAATAGTTAGAAAATATTTGTATGAAGCTGTAGAAATGCTAAGACATCAAACACATGCAGTAAGCTTGCAGCCTTTTGTACATGCATGTGTACGTGATTCTCTACTGTGAAGTAGTCAGACAAATTTGGGAGATCATTCACCTATCCTAAAACAAATGTGAAACTTTTGCTGTGGGAAACACCTTTTGAATCTACAGAACACGTATTTCTGCAGCATTTTGGAAGGGAGTGAAGACAAAGATCCTTGAAGTGAGGTACCATATTAAATAGAGTTTCTTTGGAAACACTGTTCTTTGCATATTTTAGTTTCCTTTAAGTCACCATAGCTACTGGACATCATTGACTTTGGCAGCAACCTGCTGAGGATGACCAGCGCTTCAAAAATCATTAGTCAAGTAAAATGCTTTAAAAATATTCAAGAATTTTGCCAGAGATTATATACTCAGACCCCTGCATTATCTTTTCACTGAACATAGCGTATCACAAGGGGCATAAACCTTTAATATACAATTTAAATTTCAGTGATTGAAAGTCCACCACAGTCAAGTAGGTCATTCTTCTAGGAACACTTAAGAAAACGTGAACACTTTTATGACATTTAGGTATTACGAAGTGAGAAGCAAGCAGCCTGAGGCCAACAGAGGCCTGGGGCAGTGTGATGCCTTTGCTTTGGGCTTCTTCCACCTGCTTGGGAACGTGGCATGGAAAGTCTGCCATGGGATCTGACTGGAGGAGGACCACACGTAGTAGCAACTCTTTGTTGGTTACAGGTAGGGAAACGGGATGTTCAGAAAGAAAGAGTTCAAGTTTGAAATAATAGAGTGTAGAAATAAGGAAAAAGAAGTTTTAGAAGGACAAGTGAATCTGGAGGCAAACAGGAACATCAGCATGAGTGCTTGGAAGGAGAAAGAGTGGTGCTGAGGTTTTCCTCATTTTATTTCTCTTTTTGAGAAGATAGGCCCAAATTTTATGATGCAAGCTGTCTGTTCCTCCAGATAAAAATGTACAGCTGCACTGGTTGCTTGTTTAGCACCCTCCTGAATTGTTTGTGGAATAGGAAAGTTATTACTCACATCTCCTGACATGGAGACATCACTTGGAGTGTATCTCAAATACAGAGCAAGAAAGTTTACCAAACTTGTTTGTTTTGATTGCATTGTTATTATTATTACCAGTTTTGCTAATTCTATCTGTGATAGGAGTTGCCTTGTTCTGTATATGACACGATGTTAGTGTGGTCACAGTATAAACAGCTTGCCCTTTGGAATTACTTCTGTCATCACCATAACTGAGACAAATTTGTGTTCATAAAGTAGGAAACAGCTACAATGAAGTAAAAGGCAAATGGATTTTTATTTTTTTAAGATAAAAATGGTTTGTATTTAAGTTTCCAGTTAGTAATGTTTGGTAATGATGTTCTGCATGACTAGTTTTATGCTTGTGCGTTGGTGCTGGTTCCTTTGTCTTGGCACATTTTAACTTTCTACAGCACCATGTGCTGCTTGCCTCATTACACAGGAGTGATCTATGACAAGCAGACGTGTTTATACACGCAAACATTTCCAGGACCTTGGAACTGGCAGAAAAAAATAGCATCTTGTGCACAGTCTGTTTCTCCAATTCTCATGCGCTAGCTTGATCAATCCAGTTGTTTCCCTTGGACTTTTCAGATACAGAAACAGATCGTTACAATATGTTCAGCTGATGCTAAGATATGCCAAGTTCCCTACTTAAAAGAGCAGGGTTCATTTCACAATTCGTATCATATTCATGATAGGGCTCAGCAAATAATTGCATATCATTTGACATTTTGAAATCAAGATTGTCTGTCCCAGAGAGATGCTGCAGCACAAACAAAGGTTATGAGTCTGGTACAGAAATTATTAGATAAAGAGCTGTGGTCTGTGTTGGGTGGAGCACACTACATGGGCCCTTGCCTGCCTTAGAATTTAAGTTAAAATTATCTCCAAAAGGCCCTAAAGGTATAGCAAAGGAGTGGCTGACTGGATTTTGGAGGGAAACTGACAGCTAACCATACGTCCATCTGTAGAGCGCTAAAAGGTCTGTGATTCCCTGGTAGCCATCTAAGCGATTACAGTCGTGGAGTACAAACTGCTTCTCTTCTTCTTCAGACCACCATGACCTGACTATCACCTGAAGGCCAAGACGATCCTTCTAAAATGAATATACAGAAGCACAAGTGAATATTCTCAAACATGTTCAGGAAGCAAGCATCTAAGTCAATACTCTACGTGCCTTGCTAAAGAAAAACACCCTGCTTATTTCAAAATATGTACTATAGCATAGCTATAGCTGCTATTGCATAGCTGCTGCATAATTATTGTATATATGATTTTTAAAATTTATTTGCACTTGCAATACTGTCTTTTGCAAAGCTGGTCAGTTTTGTAAACAGAACGTGTCATTGCATTTCTGTCCTCTCTCAGATTTTGTGTGTGCAGTTGATGTAAATTAATATTAAATACAGACAAATGTCTGGATTCCAAGAAATGAGTTTTCATTGTGATACATTCTGAACTCTTTATCAATGTTACCATATAATTTAATGTATGTTTTTTGTATATATCACATTTATGTAGATATACGTGCGCATGCGCTTCTGTGTGTATATATATATAATATTTATATAGAAAAAATGCCTGATTATCTGAATAATAATGGGAGATTTATTTGCAGATTCCATCAGTTCTTCTTTGGAAATTTTTGCCAAGAATTTTTCAATAATTGAAATAATCCAGTGAAGTTCTGGCTATTAGCTTCTGTTCTCTTCCTTGGAGCGGTTAGGAGCACAAGAAACATTCTTGCATGTTGGCGCCCACATCAGCATTTCAAGCTGGTCTGGCCTCAAGTCAGCTTGGCAAGCAGCAGGAGATGGCATCAAACAGGTGCCCACAAGAACATGCTATCACCTCCCCTGTTCTGGCATGCACAAATGAAGTATGTGCTGCGGCAGTGGCATGCTATGTACTTGGTTGATGCCACAGAGAGACAGATGACCATAAAAGGCAAAACTCCTCTCACAGGGATAAGTCACATGCGAGGACTTCTCCCTTGTGCAGGAACTGTTCTGAAGCAAATAGACCTTCTGGAGGAATATTTTACTTTGCAGAAAAGCCACTAATATCATTACAGTGTAGGCAAAGCTTCTTTCTCTGCGTTCATTCTGTGTCAATGTCACATGTTTGAAGAGCTAGAGGGTGACGGTCCAGCACGTCTTCCTGCTCCAACCCAAATAAAGCTGCAGCTTTCTCGCGGAGCAGATGTAAAGCACTCAGTATTTCTGTCTCCTTGGGCAGGCCTCCAATGTGAAAAGCTGTTAGCAGATCTGTGCTGGATAGTACTCGTGCCGTTTCTCCAGGTCCAACCAACTCCACTCAATGACAGCGGATTTACCAGTTCAACCGCTTATACCTCAGAGGTTTGCCGAAAAATGGGTTGTCTCTAGCCAGCATAAGGGTGTTATACTCACCTGAGTTTATAGGACATATTTATCCATTCAAACATGGTCACTCCAAAACACAGTTTTGGCTTGTGCTATTCTAATGGCCATCAAATCTGATATAACCCATGTGGATTGCATCAGGCTACAAATAACATCTGTATTGCATCGTAGGTAAATCCCTGTGATCTGGCCCACCCTCCTGGCAGCTTAAAAGAAAGCGTTAACTGACCTTTTTTTTAGATCCAAAATTCTTTTAGGCTTCTTTCAAAGAAAGCCTTCTGACTCACACTAGTTTTCTGTCATTTGAGTAGTCTAATGAGCAGAATATTTGAGGATCTCTAAATTGTAAGTGCATTTATACCTGCTTCACCAAGGGTGGTGTATGTGAAGTGTCACCTCATTTCATAGCTAGGAGTTAAGAGACAAAGGTATTAAATAAGCTGCTGTAGATCAGCCACCAAAACTACAGAACAAGGTGTGGAGGTAAGAGGTCTTCTCATCCACTCAAGTTCCTGAATGGTCAGTCTATCCTTTTTTCCTGTGGGCAATGGTATAAATGACACTTAGACATAGATGCAAATATAGCATCATGTGTCCTTGCATGGAACTGATATGTGTTAGTATACTCTGTATCTTCTGTCAGAGATAGACTTTCATCTCTATTTAGGATGAAGCTTTGATGTTTTCTTAGTTGCAGAAAAAAATTTACCCCATCAGAAGATACTCAACATCACTGTAAGAAACATACACAAACTGTGTAACTATTTCTGCCTGTGGGCAGAAAAAGATTTACTTTTCTTTTTCACGGAAGATTTTATGTTAGTATAGGCAAGCAATAACTTTTTTTCTCCACCACCAAAAATAATAACTTTAGAGGAAATATACAGACTTGCTCTATGAAATCACTCTTCTGTCATGTTTATGCTTCTATCCATTCTTGAAAATGAGTCACTGTTTTAAAAAATTTAATTCATTTTCTGTGCATAGCACTGAATAAGAGAATACCAGGAGTCACCATTTTCAGTGGCAACATGGCATAGTTGCATCCTGAACTGCAAACATAAAGCTCTCTCTGAGCTTTCTGAAGACAGCTGCAGAGAGGATCTGTTTTCTTGGCTATTAAAAATGTCTTTTCTCCCAGTTAGGTAGGTGTTTCTAGTTGGATCTTCAGGCTTATTACAAAGGTGGCAATGGAAAAAGTTCCCAAGAGGGAAAAAGACCCTTTTTGCCCAAAGTCCTGCCATTTCTGTAGTTTATGCTATGTTATATATCTGAAATTCAGACAGGATCAACCTCATTTAAGAGGTAACTAGAGAACTAAGTGTCAGCCAGTCCTATACTTAAAGCTGTCAAGATGTCCCTGTCAAAGAATGGCCAAACATCTGCTCACCTAAGGTACACAGAGAACTCATTTCTGTTCTGGGTAGTTCCTAGTTGAGGAATTCAGTGATAAAAAATTACTACTTGCTCTACAAGAATACCTTGTAATTATCTATGTAAGCCATCAGATGTACATGGGTAGTTTTAAGCAATGCCTAATATTGGTGGTCTTTATGGTTAAATCAAGGCTGTAATTTTAGCTTTTTTTCTCTTTCACAGTGCTCTATTATTTCAACAAAGAAGCACTTTAATAAAGCATGGAAGACTTGTATAAATGAGCCCCACTCATGCAAAACTTTTCTTAATGCATTCCGAATAAAACACAAGATGAAAAATTGTAGAAAGTTTTATGAGGCACTTAAATGACCATCTGCACTCATGACCTGGACCTGTGCATACAATGGGGATGGAGCCTGCAGTAGATGAGAGATTTCACAGTGCAAAGAGCTACCAAAAACTAGTTTGTTCCTCCCAGCAAGCCCACATGCTTGTAAAGCTAGTCTCCTGGCGAAGGACAAGGAAGTATAAATAATCCTGGTTTTCCATATTCTCCACCACTGTGAAATGGAGCACAGCCCATAAAACCTGTGATGTGTTATGTTCAGTGACAACTCAGCTGACATCCATATGCTGCACAGTGGTCTTGCAAGAGTGGGCAAAAAGAACAGAGGAAAAACAATGGGAGCATGTAAGAATGGAAATAAATTTCCTATGTTCTCCATCCACCAAAGGTAAAGCAAGGGGTTTGGGCAGATGACTGAAAGTACCAACCCCTCATTCTGCAACAGTGGTGTTTTACATGCCTCGTCTGCCAGATGACAAAAGGCAGGAAAGCAGAGGTGTTAGGGCATGCCACATGAAATTGAGGATGCAATTCCTTCCTTCGTAGGTAACACCTGCCTCTGAACAGGCTTTTCTAAAAAGAGTAGGAGAACACAATCTGTTTGGAAGTGGAAATTAGGGAAAAATCCTAACTCATCATAGACCTGAAGAGACAGATGTGGAAACACAAGACATAAGAAAGTGTCCAAGGAAAGGCCGGTGGAAGACATGAAATAAAATAGAGTTACCTGGCATGGAATCAGTGCTTATGTGAATTCTAGAAGGTGTTTGGGGAGTTACCACTCTCTCAATCCCGACACCTTAGAGGAGGCAAGCCTTAGATGGTACGACAGCAGTACAGGAAGACCTAGAAAGGGATGGATGTCATAAAAAGAGCAAAAAATCTGCTTTTAAAGTCTGACAAACATCCATCATGGGATAGAGTCTAAATACTCATCTCTCTCAACATGAAGTATTAATGGTTTTAACTCACAGTTGCACGCTAACCAATTTTGCACCAATAGTCCTGTCTCACAGTGTGATGGGGGAAACTGCATCTTGTTAAAAGAGCAGCTCTAGCTCTACATGTACTCACACGACCCCTTTAGAACTGGGTCCAGAAAACACACTGCTGTGTGTTCAACAGACCTGACCTGATGGAAAACAAATCCACCCCAAATAACTACCTTTTATATTTACAACTTGAAACATTTTCCTGTGGATCATTGTGTTGAAACAGCTCAGTTTGCAATTTCATGGAAACACAATGCAAGGGAGGGAGGAGAAATGTGTAGCTGGAGGAGCTGGACTGCATCGAATTTCAGCAACCATTTACAGTTATCCTGAATTGCGTTTAAAACAAAACTGAATATAAGCCAGTGGTGAACTGTCACAGTCAGTTGGACACAGGGAACCACCAGCATTTACCAGAGCTTTTTTTGCCTACGTGAATCCTCTTGTTGCTTAGAGTTTTGCACTAACTTTTCCTACTGCCTAGGAAAGAGGTGTTTTACACTTTTGTGTTCTTCATGGCATCATTGTTAGCAGGTATGTCTTCTATTTTATTAACTGGTATCATGATTTCTGCTATTGCTACTAAATAAAAACATATGTTCACATGTGCATATGGACATTATTTTCTTATCTATCTCATTAGTTACAGCAGTAAGAACAAATTAGGCAGATCTGAGGATGCAGTGTTGCAATCATCTTCTGTAATTGGTCTCAGTAGTTCCCAACATTGTATTTCATCTATCTCACAGTCACAGCACTGCTTCAAAACTGAAAAAACAGTGACTGTTTCTTTATTTAGTAAATGGTCTGTGCTTATTATGCTCTAAATAGCTCCACACAACTGCATATCTTAAATGCATTTTTTTTCCCCAAGGGACTCTGAAAGCAATGAATAAATACGTTATTTAACTTGTCCAAAACGTTTTTTATGCTTTAGACACACATTCTGTTCAGTTAGAGGCCCATTTCTCTGGTTGTCCATACTGTCCATATGACAGATACTTGGTTTGGAAGGGACCTGTGTACAGCTCTGTAGTCCAGCCTTTCACTCAAAACAAGGCTACCTTCAGAGTTAGGTCAGGTTGCCTAGGAACGTTGTTGCGATGTTTTAGGATAGTGTGCACCCAAAATGACAGGGATTGCCAGTGAGACTTGAAGCAATGTAGTGCCACTGGTGTAGGGATTAGATTGAGATGTCCTGGAATTAGCCTCATGTCCAGAGCCTGGATGAACTACAGGAGAGTTCTCAGGTAGAATGAAGGAAACCAAATGTCTGACTTATAAGAAAAGGCAAAAATTCTGTATATAATTTAAAAAAATTGCAAGGATGTAAATATATAGGTTATGAAAAAGTGGAATAGGAATTTAATATGAGATATGACTATATGAAATGAGATGAACTTTTAAGAGAAAAAATAGGCAAAGCATTCTCAAGAAGCAATAGTTACTAAGGCCAGGGAAATTCTAGGGCTCTACTCTAGAAAGAGAGGAGTGATCTCATGACAACAGCAATGGGAAAGCCAAATCCAGCTATGGGGAGAGACTGTCTATCACTGTCTTGGTTACTGGTGTTCCTGCCATGCAGATGTCGACAGCAGCAGTACCAAGCAAAAACAATAGGGTGCTAAAGTGCCAAATTTTTTTTTATGATTACACTGGGAAAGCATTGTATGGTGCAAGAAGATCTCTGGGACAATGAGTTAGACAAGATCAGTTCCCTTTGTTACCTTCCATGTGTCCATCTCAGTCATGCAAAAAGGAAAAAGGAAGATTAAAAAAAGGAAAGAACATGTAAACCACAAACCCAAATTATTTCCAGAAGGGCGGGACCGTTACATATCTGCAGTCAGGACCATAAGATTGCTTCTTTAGCATGATATAATAGATCTGTTGTTTGCACCTCAAGGATGTTTTGATTCTCGCCTCTTAAGTTAGAGTAAGTAGAGTAAGTCTACCTCTGTAGGTACATCAAATCTTGCTATTATATGGCTGCATATGTGAAATTGCGTTTGACTTTTCAGATGGTCTGAGACTTGTTGGCGTGTAGAAGCAATGGACAGGAGGAAGTAAAGCCTTTGGCACAGTCCCTCACAACATCCTTCTCTCTGAGTTCAAGAAATATGGATTTGATGGGTAGACTGTTTGGTGGCTAAAGAATTGAATGGAAGGTCGCAGCCAGAGGGTAGTGGTCAAAGTCTCGATGACCAAATGGACACTGGTGAGAAGTGGTGTCCCTTATGGGTCCATACTGGGACATGTACTGTTTAACATTTGCACCAATGACTTAGACAGCGACATCGAGTGCACTCTCAGCAAGTTAGCAGACGACACCAAACTGAGTGGTGCAGTTGACACACCAGAAAGACAGGATGCCATCCAGAGGGACCCAGACAAGCTTGAAAAGTGGTGACATGCGGAAAGCAGACTCCACAATCTGTAAGAATGTAAAGTAGGTATGTTTATTCGGCGCCGGGTGGCACGGGGGTAGTCCCACCAAAGTCGTGCGCACTCAGCAGCAACGTGTCTCTTCAACTTATACAATCAAGTATTATGTATGCATTAGATTTACCAATACGCCTATACCTATGCATAACCTATTCCCGATTCATATTAAAATCAGTTCCAAGAAGTAATTTCCATATTAAAATCAGTTCCAAGAAATAATTTCCATAGATTCCTCCCAGCTGCGCTTGCGCAGTGCCTCCTGGTGGTGGTCATCGCGGGTCCCAAGATGAAGGCCCATTCTCTTCATCGTGGTGTCCGCTGATTGACCTTTGTTTCTGTGCAAACTCAGTTCTCTTCTGGCTCCCATCCATACAGCAGGGTCGGTCTTAACTGGTTCTAGGTGACTCCCAGCCCCTATCAGGAACTGACCCCTTTGTATGGAGATGCAAGACTCTCTGCTTCAGTTAATTTACACAGCAGATAAGCACAATCAGTTTTTTTTTAAATGCACAGCAACTATTAGGTAATGCTACTTCTACTAAAGTCCGTTTTAACCCCTTCCTTCAGTGGGCCTGTGTGAACCTTATGATCTTCAACAAGGCCAAGTGCAAGATCATGCATCTGGGTCAGGGCAACCCCCTATATCAATACAGGCTGGGGGATGAAGCGATTGAGAGAAGGCCTGTGGAGAAGGACTTGGGGTTACTGGTGGATAAAAAGCTAGACTTGAGCCGACAACGTGCACTCGCAGCCCAGAAGGCCAACCATATCCTGGGCTGAATCAAAAGAAGCGTGGCCAGCAGGTTGAGGGAGGGGATTCTGCCCCGCTACTCCGCTCTGGTGAGACCCCACCTGGAATGCTGCGTTCATCTCTGGAGCCCTCAGAACAGGAAGGATATGGACCTGTTGGAGCGGGTCCAGAGGAGGGCCACAAAGATGATCCAAGGCCTGGAGCACCTCTGCTGTGAGGAAAGGCTGAGAGAGTTGGGGCTGTTCTTCCTGGAGAAGAGAAGGCTGCGGGGAGACCTTATTGCAGCCTTCCAGTACCTGAAGGGGGCCTATAGGAAAGATGGGGAAAATATTTTCAGCAGGGCTTGTTGCTATAGGACAAGGAGTAATGGCTTTAAACTAAGAGAGTGTAGATTCAGACTAGGTATAAAGAAGAAATTTTTTACCACGAGGATGCTGAAACAGTGGAACAGATTACCCAGAGATATAGTGGATGGAGGTCCCATCCCTGGAAACATTGAAGGTCAGACTGGATGGGGCTCTAAGCAACCTGGTCTGGTTGAAGATATCCCTGCTTACTGCAGGGACGCTGGGCTAGATGACTTCTAAAGGTCCCTTCCAACCCAAAGCATTCTGTGATTCTATGATTCTATCAGGTGGAGTGAAAGTATCCCATAAAATGTTCTTCTTGGCTTGAAGTCTACTCCAGCTTCCATTCTACCCAAAAACAATCACAAAAGCTTTCCAGCATGCACAGGCAAATTAATTTAACCACTAAAATGAAACAATTATGTGAAATTTTTTTACCTAATGCCTTTCACCCAAGGATTCTGTTCAAAGTGGCTTTATACTAGTTGAAAGGAGAACAAGTCTCAGTTGATCACCTTTAGAATTCAGAGATATAATAAGGCTTATAACATGTCAGAACAGAGACTAATGATTAAAATGATGATATGGGCGTATAGGCAGGTGGGGTCTTACTGAAGCAGATATACAAGCAGATGTTACTGAAGATATTTAAGCTGATGCTGGAAGGCAGTAGAAACAACTCATTTAGAATACATACAAGATTTGTGGAATCATAGCACCCCTTGAAGACTGTTAAAAAATCTAGCAGCAAACACACACAAAATGTGTTGTTACACTGATTGACCTCAGGCTGGTGTCTCTCCAGATCCCTCCTGCAAGTCTAAACTCCATGGTCCAACATAACCAAACCCTCAAAAACCCCCAAATTAGATGGATTGTGGTTTTGGAGCATGCGAAGTATTAGGAACTCACTCTCCCACTTTTCACTCACATATTGACATTCTCTTAAGTATGTGACTTAGGTATGCCAAACCTGAGAGACAGCACGAAACAGACTTGGAAGTAGCAATGCCACTTAAATGTCTCATTCCTGAGCAATAAGTTTACGAAGCGGTTGCAGAAGTGTTTCTCATAAGCCTGACTGATACAGGGTATTAGAAAAGTAACTCAGTACCAATCACTGAAATCATAAGATGTCGTACAAACAGTTCCTGGTCAAACCGCATTGATTTCAGAAGGGTGAAAAGTTGTTATGCATTCTCAGAAAACACCATTCTGCTTATTACCCAAGTAATTGGAAACAAATGGCTGATATCTGGGCAAGTGATGATAAAGACTTTGCATGTGGCACAATGATTGTGAAAAAAATGTGTGTCAAATCTGTTGTGGAGCTAGAAAAGTTAAAAAAACCCCACAGGATTATGGAGTGTAGGGATATCATGACCCCATCAGGTGGCTACATTTTCTGAAGAGCACTTCTGATTTTTCTTGCACTGTTTGTATTGGTTTGCATAAAAGTACATTTTCACAAGCCAGCCAAGAATTCTTCTCTAAGCAGCACTCTCTATAACTCTCAGTCACACAGCAACCAGCCAGCAATCCCCAAATGTCTCATGTTCACGCTCACCACAATGAAACAGTACACTGATGGATTAGCAAAGCTTACTCCTCTGCAGCGCCTCATCTCCAAAGTGAAGTTCCTGTGGTGAAAAGATGAGAAGATTTTAGATTAGAAAAATGTGAAGACAGAGACCATAATGCTGTGGTTCTCCGTTCCCCTCCACATGGTGCCGGGTGATGCCGGCTCCTGCCATGTGGATATCTGTCTGACACCCTGCTTGGGGATGCCCCAGCCCCAAAACTGTGTGCGCTCCTTAGAGACCTACCCAGGGCAAGTCCTGGGACAGCAAGTTAAGCAGAGCTGGGTGTCATGATACTTTCCCAGCGGAAGGGGTAGTTAGGAGATGGCTTGAGACTTCTCCTGACCCACTCACTTTATGGCCTAAGAAACTGTAATCCCTTCTCTGTCCATTCTCAGGGAAAAAAAAGAAAAAAAGCAGCAGCAGCAAAGGAGGAGAGGTGAGCCAGGCCATGCTGCATGCACCTGAAACACATGGATCTGAAGCACCATCATTGTAAAGAGAAATGGAGATCTGTCTGTTCTCCTGGCTTCCCCTCCTTTGTGATCCTGCTGAAACGGCAGTTTAAAAAAGGGAAGTCCACAGTGGCAGATGCATGGCCCCTATTCTGGTATCTTGTGACTACTGTGCATTTTTAAAATTGATCTGCTTTCACTGCCTGTTTTGTAAAACTCTGTAGGACTACAGAGTCCAAAGTGTAGGCTGAAGAAGAAGGTAATAGATGCGGAAGCTGCCTGTGTACTTAGTGTAGCCGTATTCATATACACAGAGTAGCCAGCCATATGTGGTATCTGCCTATACTGGCTGTACATGGAGGCTGCGAAAGACTGTGTTACAGACTGCAGGAGAGCTTTCCACTCTGTGTGAAATGCCTGGCTGTCATCCTGCATCTCGGAGCACTCTGCTTTGTTCCCTTGAAGTACTTTCATGCTTACCATTTCATCACTTGCCCAGAGCTTAAACATTACGGGACAATATTTCTGATGGATATTTTGATAAAGATTTACTTAACAGAAGAGATCTTTGATTTGAATAATCATATCAAAGACTCTTCTTCTGATTAGGAGGCAGAGTATTGTCTTACACAGGCCTTTTCAGCTGAGGCTTTCTGTTTTACTTACTTTCACAAATTCACCTTCTTGTCGTGCAACATCTTCAGGTCCCATTCATTTTATTCTATACTTGCTGACAGAGTCTGGGCTCCTCATTTCAGCATTGCTCTTCAGAAATGCAATTGACTTTAAGTACTACTCTATTCTTCAGGTCATTTAATTGCAGCGAATTGAGCTCTTCTGAAGGTGACAGCTCTGCAAATTCAAAGAGTTCTGATCAGTTCAGAAAAATTGCTTTCAAACGTAACTTCCCCTGACATTGCAAAAGCTTCTGTTAAAACTTTTTCCATTTTCCAGGCTATCATTTTGTTTCTGAACATAGATTTCTTTCCTTTGTGTTCCAGTGACAATTTTCAGCTTCCCATTTTTTCTCCCACCTAGCCTCATCTTGCAAACTGCACTACTAAATTTCGGACCTTTATAAGAACACTTTTCTGCCTTCCTCCCCAGTTCAACCCCAGGCAGTGGTATGGCCTTTTGTAATTCCTCTTCCACGGCTGCCAGCATTACCTGGGGAGACGCAATGCCCCATTCCCTCTGGAGCCTGCCTGATTCCTAACTCGGGGCAGCACCGACTAGAATGAAATGCCCCTACCCCTTCATCCAGCGGGGCTTTGCATGGGGGAAATCTCTACCTTTTGCCCAGAATTATGACAGAAATCAGCCATCGGAAAACACAGGGAGTGCAGCCCAGCAGGGTGCAAAGCCTGAGCATCGAGCAGTAGCAGCTCAGGGGAAGGGCACCCAGCTCAGAGGCTGCTGTTGCGTGGTGGCTCAGTGGCCCTCGGCTGCCGGCCGTTCGCCGTCCCTGGAGAAAGGCAGGGGTCTCTCAGCAGAGCAGCTAGCACCCTCGGCTGCGCCCCACTGGGGGCTTTGCCCTGCTCGGTCCCGGCCTGGCTGCTGCTGCCCGCCGGGGCAGGGTGGGGAGGCAGCCATCTTCCCGCAGGCCAGGCAGCCAGCAGGCTGCAACTGCAAGAGGCTGTCCGGCCCTGCGGCCCTCTCCTGCTTTGGCCTCTGCCGGCAAAGGGACAGGGCCTGCAGGCCAGCGGTGGGTTCACCAGCGGTCGTGAAGCGGCAAAGCTGTGACTGCTCCTCGTGCGGGGGACAAGAACTGAAAAACAGGGTTTTCTTTTTTCGTGGAAAGCTGTGTGAAATTTCTCTTCTTCTGTCATTGCTCCTCCATTACTGACATTCATGGTTACAGATACCCTGCTCCTCTGAGCTCTTCTTGCTAACTCAAAAAAAAGTGTCGGGTAGAAATGAGGGCTCACAGCTGTGGCAGCAGTTGGAAGTTTGTGGATCCCAGAAGAGCAGCGACTAGCATCTCGAAAGGCGTATGCATATAAGGTACTGTAATAACAGCGAGAGCAGGGCAGCAAGATGAACAATTGTTACAGTTCTATCATGCTTTCCCCATTCCTTTCTATACTCTTTCATATCTAGACCTGTAAGTTTGCTTTCAGTTTTTTATTCTTTCCAGTATTTACTAGCACAATTATAGGTGTGTTTTTTTCTGTTCGTGTTTGCGGTTGGATGGGTAATAGCAAGAGCAAGTCGTTAATGCAAATGTCACGATTAGCAAACCAGTCTGCATTAAACCTGACTTATCTCTTTATGTGCAAGATCTCAGACATTCATCAGGAGACCCAGGGGGAATTGTGACCCAGCCAATATGTTTTTAAAATGCTGCTGCCATACAGCTGCGGTTGGATTAGGAAACTTCCCAGTGCAGCTGCGGAGCCAAACTGCAAATTCTTTCTTAAAGGAAGGTCACCTTCGATTCTGTTTTCCCAAGACACACTCCAGATTGACTTTTACCCTACATTGCCAACCACTGCCATCTTGTTTAGCTTTGCCGCTTCAACTTTGCCTTTACAGCTTGTAACCTCAGTTGGTATCTCGCCCTCCTTCAGTGTGCAGTAAAAAATATACATTTTGCTTTATACCACAGAACAAAGGCTGCAAACTTCTTTCTCTTACAACCAGGAATATTATCAATAATAGAAGTGCACTCTGAAAGGGTTACTGACACTAATGTGTTTCAAAAGCCCTGACAAAATAAGAAGTAAATCCAAGCACAGCACTACTGAGCAATTAACAAAGGTGCAAAGTCAACTTGCTAAGCAATCTTCACTATCAGACACAACTGACATGGGAAGAAAGGGAAAGAACGCTAATTAGTAATTAAGTAGGGCTGCTGGGATGCAAAATCAGGGGGGACCCTCAGTAGCAGAGCATGGGAGAACTAATCTTTTCATTACAGAGCCTGGTGTTTACTTAGTCAACTGAATCCAAGCTACATAGGAACAATGTAAAAGAATCAAACAACAATGCAGGCAGTTCTTTGCTGCATTTCTGTATATTTTTAAATATGAAATGAATAATAGATGATACCATTCTATAAAAATATGTACCAAGCAACAATGCGTACCATAACACTGACCAGCGCAACAACTGTATCTCTGTCTTCTTGGGCTGATTATGAGATGCTGAGCACAGCCACCTCCTGTTGATGCCTCATGAATTTCCTTGTGCTTGGCATACATTAAAGAGGAAAAAAATCAGAATAATGCATATTGTCTCATTTCATCACAGCCGCTAAAACAATGATCACTACAAATGTGATTTTGTAAAATAAAATAAAAGCCAGACTAACATAAACCAGTAATTTTTGTGTCCCTTTTGCTACAGTCTCTGGGCTAGACTAGTCAAGAGATTTAGCAGATGTACAAGTGCAAGTGTAGAATGGTATACTAGAGTTTTGTAGGGGGGGCAGGAGTCAGACGGGCTATCCCCTGCTTGCTCATTTATGTATACAAGTATTAGATTTGCAGACATGGTAGATGTATGTGCTAAATGCAGCGGGTTACAGAGAACACAGCTCTTCTGGAATGGAATCTGCATGACAACAAGAGAGATAATCACACAACTGTGGTGTCCAGTTTCTTTGAGTACCTTGAGCACAACGTTACTCATTTCAGTGGGGATATGCCTGATGTAGGTTGTGGTGGCCAAATATGGGGACCAACCTGACCATTTCAGTAATAATCTGCAGCATGTGAATCGAGGGAATTATCTCTCTTTTATCATGTTCTTCATGATGTATACAACCTGGTCTGCGAACTATTTTATTGTCTAAAATAACATCTGAGGAAAAACCATGCACACACACTTGCTTAAATGAATAATATTTACCACAAAAGCACCCACTCCCTGAGATGCATACATTCATGAAATGAAAGATGACTCACAGAAGGGGTCACTGTAAAGCAATATTATTTGTGGTTTTTTATTAGAACCTGGTGCTCTAATGCTAGACAACAGCATTATTCACAGGGGAATAAAAGCTTGTGGGCATATGAATAGGGAGGGTTGTACAATTACAGAAACACCTGTGCTAAATAACCTTGCACTCATCCCCTAGGAAAATCTGCATGCTCAACAGCCCTGAAATTTCTCGTGTGTATATTAAGCTGGAGTATAAAAGCATGGTGTGATAGCACAGGCTAAAAAAAAATTCTTCAAGGGCATATATATAAAACCTGTGTTCTTGCTTCCATTTTTTTTTCCTCCTAAACACTGCCTGCAGTGTTAAGGCACATTTTACTTCTCAGAACATAAAGAGACCACTCTACATAAAGAAACAATTTTTTTCATCATAACAAGCACAGCATCATGCCCTGGTGGAAAGAAGGTAATTCCTACTGATTTTCAACAGTTGAGCATCTAGCCTTCTTGTGGGAGTATTTGCTGAAAGCTGGTCCAAATCATGCCAGAACGGTGGCGATCCTGATACTGCTGCTTTGGATAAAAGAGGTGTTTATTCATCTCCTAATTTTTCAAAGCCTCCTACATTTGTGAGCTTCTGCAAAACTACCTGCCAGAATGAGTAATACTGCAGAGAGGATACTGGCAGCCCCCAAGGCAAAAGACATTTGATTAGGGATCTGACATCTTTCACACACTCATGTATCATCATACAGACACAGATATTTCATTTTCAAGTGATGCTTAGCACTAGCAATTAGCTCAGCATGTGCTCACACAAAGACAAAAGCGCACACAAAGACTGGATTGCAGGCTTCTCTGTAACAGTGCAGATACAGCTTGGTTGGATGCCAAATTAAAGCAAGACAGAGCATCCTTCACGGGTCATTGTTTGGCCTAGAGCATGTTATAAATCTCCTACTGGCTACAAGTTGTTCTATTTAAGCACAGGAGATTGCTGTAGGCATGATCATTTATAAAGGCAGGGCTTCCATTCCTAAAAACCATTGACCTGTGTATGTCCCATTTTAGCCACGGAATGACCCTCCCCAAAGTGTACAGAAACTGCAGAAGGAGATTCGCTGTCATGACTCTGCTACTAATCAGTTTAATAGACGACAGTCATCTGCATTCCCCTCTGTTTTCCCCCTTGCCCTCCTCCAAGACGATGTCTCTTGAAAGTTGTTCTTGTGCCTAATGCACAGAAGACGACAATTTAAGGAGACTTTGGTTTTGGATTTAATGAAAACACATGATGTCAGAGAGCGTTAACTATATAGTCCTTAACACAGGATCAGACAAGTTAGAGAGCAAAAAGATCAGATTAGCAAGTCTACCCAACTGGCAGGGCAGAATATAATCTCTGGAAGAAGTATGCAGAGATTTCAAAGCAGGTACGATACAGGACTTTATGCAGAGGAAAAGGCAGGAAATTAGGATTTTCCAGCTAGCCGATACACATGGCTTCAATAGGACTGAATTTGCAACGTCGTGATGAGAGCACCAGATCTGGAGCAAGAACCGGTGCTGGAGGGACATGGCCAATACTACTGACAGCTCTGATACCTAATGGCAAGGGAGAGTCCCTGCTATGTTCTGGAGTCCAAGAGAAAGGCAAAGGACACTGTGGTTATGAAGCTGTCCGTGTTAAGCTGCTCTGCGGCCAAGAAGTTTCCTGTACTTATGACTTGGAGCAGGTCACTTGGTCTTTCTCTACATGCCTTATTTTCTCAACTCTAAATGTCACTGCCATCTATCCTGTGAGATTTTATAAATAAGCATGTCAATTATCAAAGGCTACACTGATATTAAGGTTCCATGGCCATGTTGTGGATCATGGGCATTAACAATGCTACCAGGCTAACTGAAAATTTGTAACTGGACTCTTGAGGTGACCACTGGAACAACACTTTCACTAATTTTGGAAAATGAGTTGTAACACAAACAGCCTGAATTCTCCCTATACATCTTCGATAGCCCATATTAAACCTTACCCACTATTTGGCAGGACCATGGACTTAAGTGCAGCAGCAGTTAAAGGATGAACGCAGGTTAAGCAGTTACCTGTGTCAATATTAGATATTTTAGAAATTATTCTGAAAATAATTAGCATCTCTGAAGCAAAAACTCAGGCTGAAAATGGAGTAGGTTATACTATCCAGGCAATTTGAACAGCAAATCAGATCTTTATTTAATATAAGCTTTATGAACTGTCCCACTGTCTGAAGCCAAATCTTCCTGATGGATATCACCTTCCACAGGGAATCAGGAAAGAACTGCAGTTTAGATTTTCACTTTGCAGTGGGCAGAGACTGAAGGAACACTTGACTAGCTTGTCTACTATCACAGCAGTTTGGCCTGCCCATACAGAAAATACGCCCTGTAAAAGCATCTTTTTTTTCTCCTTCTCTCCCACAGTGTAAGTCAAATACACAGCTTTTACAAGGAATGGAAAGGCAACATATTGCTGAGATAACAGGAAAGCTATAATGGCTTTGCACTTACAGCAAACTAAGGGGAGGACAACACAGCTTATTTGGCAGTTTTTCTACCTTCACTTCCATTAAAAACAGATAGTAGTAGGAGAAATTTGAAGAGTAGGCACAAATAACCAATCCATATTCTCTTTGTAAAGTAAGGGTAGGTAGGGTTTTTTGTGTGGAAGATTTAAAAGAGAAGGAACTACATCTCATATTGTTCTAACAAGCAGTGTCTTTGTACTTTGGTACATTAGATAGCAGAGTTGTAAGGATGCTTGCAGTAAAAGCAGAGACAAGTCAATCTGTGATCACACCATTTCCTCAGTTGGACTTTTAATCTTGCTTTAACTTCCATCTCAAAGTCAGTGGTGTAAATTAGTTTTACACGTGCGTCTGCACATGTGTATGTACACCCTAGGTTTGTGAGACTTTACAAAACTTGACAATTTTTCCCATGTGCTCTGCCCAAATTGGTTCTAGCATCACTCTTCTTTCTGTATTTGGTGTGTGGAGTAGTACCACAGCTTCCTCTTGCTCACGTGCATCCTACTGATAAAAATAATGTACTCAATTTCATTTTGCCCTTTCTCACCATCTGAGGTTTTAGGTGTTATTTTCTGGGGTTGTATTTGTTACTAACTGGCCTGAAAATATTTAAATCTGGATCTCTCTTATGTGTGTGTTTCTGAGCAATTTATTGTCATCCATCCACTACGTAAGAATTTTCTAGCTCCAGACTTCCAGATTTTGATGAGAAGACTCCTGATAAATTCTGCAGGGAAAGTCTTCTATCACACCTCCTTTTAGCAGGACATCCTAACCAAGAAGCAATAACTTTGCAGCCTTCATTGGTACAGCTTGCTTCTCTGTACCAGTAACTCATGCCACAGCTGCAGCTGGTTCAGATACAAGTCTTGAAGGCAGAGATAGGATGCTAAGATATTCCCATCTGACTACTTGACCAACACAATGCCCTTATGCAAAAATTAAGAACGACTTCTGAGTCTCAATATTTGGTGTTTATTTTAAATCTATCTGTTGGAAAGAAACAAATACTACCTCTCAGGCAGACCTTACATTTTGAAAACTTAGCTCTTCTGGCACACGGTAATACGTGTTGGAGCCTAAATTAATTTTTTGTCCTTTAGCTGTTATTAAAGCATTTTGGGTTTTTACACATGTGGAAAAACCAGTATAACTTCAGAGCACTAGGGAGGCTTTGGGAAATATATACGTGACAGTGGTGCTGAGAAAAAAACCAGCAATTAATATATGATAAAAGTAAAAATTATTTGCCTTTTGAAGGAAAGACTTTTGCATAAATTGTCAGGGAAGTTCACGTTGCAAATGAGCATGGTAGAAAAAGAATTTACTTCTGTTCACTTCCAAAATCTTGATAAATGTATTGGTGTGTACCTTTAACCTTACAATGAAATCTGGGTTTTGAAGAGAAAGAGACAAATTGACTTTGCCAGACAAAGCAAAAATCTAAAGCTTATGGAGAGATGAAAATCAGTTTTAAGATTAGTTCCCAGAATAGCCTTGTTTATGAAATCTGAATTTTTCTAAGCCAAAAAAATAGGAGTCTCAGCAAAACTAGGACTTTGAGGAAGCCAAGAGGTGTAGTGTTTCCATATTTCTCAGTGTGGGCTAGGGAATATTTTTACGTAGGTTGGGTGTTCACTCAAGACATCCATTTCCAAAACTTCCAGCAATTGAATTTGGTTGTCAGACAATAAAATGCTCCAGGTCCTAACTGTTAAACTTTAACTGAGGATATTCACTGTGTGTTATTTAGATGTGTTGCAATTAATTAAGAGAGCTTAAAAGCTCTCCAGGCATTGCCAAATTAAACCCAAAACCTTGCTTCTCCCATGAGCCAGAGCGACTGTGTTATATGTATGCCTATACAAGCACTCTCAGCTCCCCCCCTCCCCAAGTGACCCAACGAAGTGAGTGTGGCTTGAGGCCCTGCCACATTACACCTTGGGATTTCAGCTCCAGAAGAGCTTTCCAGCATCATCCTCATGCAGCAATCAGGGCTAGTAAGAGGAAACAGCCTGCTATTCCTTGTATAATTGCCACTCTTCGCTAAAGTGGGATCACATGCAGAAATTCAAGGTGTGAGAAGAAAACGCTTGCCAACTTTGTTAAACAGAGGACATAACCTCACTGAAACTTTTCTTTTTTGATGGAGAGGAAGCTGAAAATATTCCTGACTGAATATTGAGACTGTATGGTCAGGCTTACAAAACATTCTGATTAAGGAGAAAATGCTGATTCATTTCCATTATCTGTCAGGGTTATTATTTCCAGGGAGTGGTTTATGACACAGCTGGCACCAGTACTCACAGCCATACACAACATATCAACACAATGGCAGTATCATTTTGACTGGACCTTGTCTGAGTTATAGTAATGCCTGCTGGCATTGTCTTGTTACAGGAGGCTTGTGTCAGCAGTTCTGCTTCTGCATAAACCCATTTGTTTAGGGGATTATAATAACTCAGCCATAAACATTCTGGGGTTGAATTATTATTATTAGCAGAAGTAATACTAATAATATCTTAAATTTATACTGTGCCTTTCAACAACAAGAATCCCCAGGCACTTCAATGGATGCATAGAGAGCATCATAACTTTACCAATCCCCCAGCAAAGGTACTTTTCAGGATAAACAAAAACAGTCACTCTGAGCTAAACCCAGAATTTTTTCATGAGTAAGGAAACATGTTGTAACACTTTCTTATGATCAAGAAGCCAAACGTATTTATCTGTATGCCCATCCCTCCTAAATATGCAGTGAGACCAAGACTGCATACCATAAATTCCTAATCATGAGTGCTTCTTAATTTCAACTTCTGTGTTTCCCAGCTGAAACCAGTACACCAACAATTATCATTTTATGGATAGGTTAAAATCACATTGCTTGGAAATTAAATAAAATACTCGTTTTCCACCCAAATGGAGAGTCAGATGAGAAACCTCGTGAATATTTAGGAGACTTGTGAAGTGAGCTTAAACCAGTCTGTTTAATGGAGCAGAAGAATTGAGGATCAAAGCAGCATCTACTCTTCTGCTGTGAACTCTCTTTAAGGAGCCAAGTCAGATAGCCCTGATACATAAAATGCTTTATACATGAATGGGCTTATGCCATTAAGGTAAATTAAGTGATTTCTACAAAAGCCCGAAGGACTGAAAGTGTCACATTAAAAACTAGGTGCCTGGAAAAGCTGTGATCCATTGAATGCAAGGGAGAAAGTTTGACATCCGTAAACATGTAACCACCAGTAAGCTGACAAGTAAGACAATATTGTCAGTGGAGAAGGTTTTGGCATGGAAGATTGTTGCAGAGTGTTGTTTCAGGACTTTTCCCACAGCAAGACAGATCCCATCTTCTCCAGGCATGACAGCCTGCCTGGGATGTACAACAGAGCAAAGTCGACTATATGACCACAGCAATTCATTCTCCTGCAGTGATCCTGGAGATGGAGCAGGGATAGACGGGGCAAGGCCCTCCTTTCCCGTCCAGGAAGCAGATCCATCAATGAAGGGTCACACTATGTAATGGTCTGCAGGGACCTACTCTAATTCCAGTTTTTGCAAATGTGAGCCTATTAAACCTTGTAACAGTCAGGAAAAGTTCACTTCAGTCTGTTAGACAATAAAATGTGAGAAGCTAAGCTCATAGTTTTCGGACACAATAGCCTCCTGTTTTTAAAGTGCCTAAAGAAAGCAGAATGACTTTGGGAACATGCTGTCACTGGAGATGCAGCATGTTGAACTGCAGCCTGTGATGAAGACACGACCTCATAAGACTGTGGAACGATCCATGAACATTTTCTCTGGGAATTCAGGGGCTTCAAGAACCTTTGTCTACTGGAGTGGCAGGCTCTGCCCAACCTGCTATAGGCAGCAATTCACCCAAATAGTACTCCTTTGGGATCCAAGATGGGCATCCCATCTATAGAGAACCCTTGAGGCAGATATGTTGTTCCTGAATACCCCCCACTGAGGAATATACAGATCCGTATTGAAAATGTTCAGACTCATCTGAAATTATATCCATTACAGAAAAGGAAACTGTATGTTAGAACAATTTTAAATTTACCCCTAAAAGAAGATCACTGGGCTAGTATCTTCCTTTTCATTATTAAAATAATGAGAGAAGATTTAGGAGGTAAAGTTGATATGCATCTATAGTCTAACTTGACTCCTTGATGCTAAAAATCTCTGGGCAAAATTTCATGGCTGATGATAGTCAAGAGATTAAACTAGATGATAAGCATAATGAATCTTTCTGGTTTTGAGCTGTATTATTTAATTTTAAAGGCATACGGAATTCCTTTGACGACAGCACTCGGTGTTCAAGTATTTGCAGCATAAATTCGTTGCTGCAATCTAGTCAGCATTTGAACCCACTGTTAACATAAGGTTCAAATCATTGTCTGGTCCAAAAGGTTGTATGGTTTCAAATTCAATTTTAAATCGCTCCTAGCAGAATAATAAGATGAAAGCAGGGAAGAAAAGACAGTTCGTAGTGCAGCTGTCACATTCTCATGTCACACTCATTGATAGTGGCTTGATAGAGCTTTCTGAACACATGACAACTTAAAAAAAATTAACATCTTCATAAGCTCTCAAGGGGAGTGACAAAGTTATGATCTTTAACCAGATGAAGAGAATCATGTTTACCAAAGAGGAAATACTCATCTACAGCTGTCTGGTTATCGGCGGCATCTCTGCCTGAGCTGACATTTCCTGGCCTTGGATTTTTTTTTAAGCCATAGTCAGAGTGACTTCAGTTTATAAGCACTTCTTATAATAATGAATATTGCAGTTATGCTGAGGATGGCATTTTATTGTAGAGGATATTCTATTCCTGTCATGAACAGCCAGCGGTCCTTACTTCTTGGCTCATTTTCCAGACCTTTACAAATGTCCAAGCAACCAGCCAGCACAATTTCATTAAATCTCTGTAAGGAACAATTGTTATTGCCATTATCTGTTATCCCAGTTATCCCTTATTACTCCGTTACCCACCTATCTGTTTTCAGATATAACTTTTGCACTCACAGATGAGCGGGTTAGCAGCCGTGGATGGTAGACCATGGGAACTTCTGCCCCTGGCCTGGCAGGTCAGACACACATCACGGCTAATGCCAGACTAACAGCAGCCAATATTCTCTTTTATCGTAATGTTTGACACAGTCCACCATACAAATACACATCTTTATTTCATAATCTTTTGTCAGTTACTATTAAGTTCAGGATGTTCTCAAAAGAGGACAAAAGAGGGAAGTCTAATCCTTAGGAAGGCATACTCTATCAGCACAAATACTTTATTGAGCGCAGTAGTGCAAGATCAGAGTTTAAATGGTAGAAAATTAGGAGGTCAGTCTTAAGGGTCTTTAAACACATAAGAAATGCAGAGAGACAGTTAATTTCTACTGAAAGTCCACAGGCCTACTTTTATCAGTCCCTGAATAAGCAGGAATACTTTAATTTCTTTACAATTGGCCAAGAGGATCAGAAGAAGGTAGGTCCAGCGATTGCAGTGTAGCTGTTTTGTTTCTTTCTGTGGACTACTAAGAAAGATATGTAGTGTTTGACCATTTTTATTTTTTTTTCCCAGCTTCACAGCAATTACCTCTTGTACCTAGGACTGCTGTTTTCTTCAGAATCCCAAATATAGGAAATTTCTTTAAAATAGAAGCATGTATGAAATATCTTTCAGATCAGAATTTTGGTAAATGAGAACTGAATTTTTTGTCTCTTTTCAAATGAGTTTCATGAGATAACTGGAAGTCATCAGACAATCAAGTATTCACTTCACAGTTCCTGTCTTATGCAATAGACTTGTCCTGGGTTTCACAACAGGCTCATCTTAAACATCTTTTTCAATCAAATTACTAGCGACCTATTTGACGTAGTGCTCAGGATCTCTTACAAACAGAGGGCAGGAAAGCTAATTATATGCACTCTGCCAGACTAAGACATTGGTGTTTCCTCAAGGCACACATCGGTGTCCCCAGGTCACCACCAAATCTCAGTTTCAGTGCGTTGGTCCAGTCACTCAGAATAATGAACTTGTCTTGCCAATTGTTACAATGCTCTGCCGTCACATCACCAGCATATGGCTGGTGGCAAATAACTTAGCTATTATTTGCACATCTGCTGGGTGATACTATGTTAAAACATTACATGCACGATTATGTTCAATTATATTAAACAGATCTATTTCATGTAATGCTGAATCTCCAGGGCTTGCACATCTTTAGTTACAGGAAGTTTAGTGCAGGGTAGCAGATGTTGCCAATATTTTAATCAGATAATATGTTTAAAATGTCAAGTGTACAACAATAATTTCATAACAGATATTCATTCTAGGCAAATAAATAAAATTAAAAATTTTTGACTTTTAATGGCATCAAGGGAGTTGCACAAAATTTAGCATGCCAACACCTAATCTTGGACACATGTGAGCAAGCAGGGCATTTTTCAGACTGCAGAGAAGTAAGCAATGTTTCTACTTTTGTTTTGGAGTCATTCCCAGGCTCATTTGCAACATGACTTGAAAGTGCTAGGTCCCCTTCTTGCCTTTCTCTTCCCATGTTGTCTTATCTGTTTATCCTTTTTACTTTGCATGAAGCTTTCCTATGCCACAGGTTTCACTCAGGCATCTTCTTTTGCCCAAAGTCTGTTTCTGGAGGGATGTACGTTCAGACTACAGATTAACACCCACAGTGGTACTGGGTCAGTAGAACACCCACTTTATCAGGTGCAAAATGCATTCCTTTCTTTTATATCTTTTCCCCAGCCCTCATCCCCAGCTGGTATATGCTGTCCTGGCCGGTCGTGGTGTCAGCTGTGTGGCCAACAAAATGCACAGCATTAAAGCCAGAAATTTTGATCAGGGAGGACAGAGTTTTGGTTGTGATATGTAGAAAAGAAGATGATTTTTTCGCCCAGCTGAATCAGGGTTCTGTGATCAGTGAATTGTGATACTCCTTTAGGATTTAATCCTACAAGGTGCTTCACAATCCGTCTTCATGAGCTGATACAGATGCACAACAGTATATCTCACAATTCAACTTTGTCGTACCAGCTACTAGAAAGTATTATTGCTACCCTGTTTCATGCACTTATAATCCCTGCCATACCTGTGGGGTATTTAGTCCTTATTTTACCTTGTGAATCACAGATAGGAGTGTGTGGCAATGCTGAAATTTATATTCCAGCCCAGTTACAAGAAAACCTATAATGGACCTGTTTATATCCATATTCCCACCTGATACTGCAAGATATATCTGTGAGTAATATGTATATATGGAAGCAAAAGTGTTTTTTCAGGAAAATGCTGGCTTTTTTTGAACATACCCATTACACAGCACAATGAAAATCTATGGTACCCCAGGGGCTGAGGAAGCCCAAGTAGGAGGCAGGGCAAGACTGTCAGCTCACTGGGTGTAATGTGAAAGATGTCCAAGTAAGACCTCTGTCAGTCCATGAGGGATCAAAAGCCAGATGAAGAAATTAAAAAATCATGGCCCCATCCTTCAGCCAGCCCAACGAGGCAATAGCGCAGTGAATAATAATTACCTAAGTCACAGGAGAAGAAAAATGGTGCACTCGTGCTGAGGAAATCCTCCATTTCTCATCCCAAACATCACAGAAAGGGCAGCTGCCAAGAGTAGACTTTTGTTATTCTGTAAGTGGCAGAGAAAAAGGATTTCTTTTGAGAGCTCCAGTGCTAGGTAGGACTTTTCAAACTGTAATATGCCCTTGCCAGATATTCCCTGTCATGTAACTTTTTGCCATACCCCCTAAAAAACCAAGAGGCAATAAGGCATTATAGGAAATTTTGTACATGTGAATCCTGGCCACTGTGACTAAGCATTTGGCAAAAAAACAGAGTTGTTGACACAAGGATTCCTGCTTCCAAACCCCGCAAACCCCCCGGCCCCCCACCAGTTTGTAATAACTTTATTTCACTTTGCCCCAACTCTGTGATTTACCGTAGAAATTTTATGTTACCATAGAGGCTGTTTTTTTGCTTTTCTGGACTGGAACCATGCCAGGGGGTGCACTGGCTGAAGTAATACCAAAGCTAGCCTTAGCAGAAAGGTGAATGAATATGTTTGTACTGAGGGCTAATTGGGGAAATGCCTCCATGGTACAAAAAGATCCTCTGTCCCCATCCTGATCAGCCATCCATGGTCCAGCAGCCACCAGCCACAAGAAGACTCAAGGATGTCTTCTGTTTTAGTCTCAGCTTAAATAACAATTCCAGAGCTGGGGCACGCAAACGTAACAAAATACCACCTTGATTTTCCACCCGTAGTTGTACCTATTGTGTGTCAGTTTCATACTTGGGGATGAGTTATAAAAGAGGGGACAACACACACCCCATTCCCATAAATCTCAGTGGTGTGCACCGGCTCCACTGCTGTTTGAAGCTCTGTGGTCCTCCCTGTGTCCCCTGCTGTTCCCCTGCTCCAGAGGAGACCAGCCAGCACGGCAGCTCACTTCCCATCTCGCCTCCTGCTGTAGACGTGTGATTCCATGTCTGTGGTGAAGGGGTTTCCAGGGGCAATACAGCTCGGTACAGTGGTCCCCTGTAAAACTGTTCTGTCCTTTTCATCATCCTAGGTCCTCCTACCTACACACCCAGCCTGTTCCCTGACTCCCTGCAGCCACTAAAACAATGTACATTCCTCTCCTTTTGCATTTAATGAAAACAAGGCTTTGTCTTATAAGTCATCCTCTCATCCCTGAACTGCAAAAAGAAAAGCCATTAGTTGGTAGCAGGGATGAAGCTTCTGACTTTCAGTGTTGTAAATAAATCTCATTTGTCTTTCTCACTTGGGAAGCCAGAGCAGACATTTGAGAAAGGAAAATAGTTTGCTCTGTACCTTAGGAATGGTAGCTAGGGACAGGGAAGACAGGCAGCAAGTGAGGGAGACCACTGACCTAGATTATTTATAATGATAAATGGAAGTATCTTCTCTTCCTTCTGAAACTGTGCGAGCACCAACTGGAGCTTAAAGCTGACTTGCTAGCCTGTCAGAAAAATAACAAAGGCCACTTACACAAAGACCTCTGTAGTTGCAAGGTTAATGCATTTTGATGAGGACGGATTGTACTCATCAACAATAAAATTCTTCAACTATTGACACCTGAGTCTTCAGGAGCAAGGTTTTTATGCAGTATTTTCATGAGGGTAGACAATATTTGTAGTCTTGGGCTGCTCTTTTTAACTGAGTAATTAACCCCAGGATTCATTCAAGAGAGTAAAAAGGATAATTTGTTTTTATAGTGTGGGAGCACTCTTTATTCCTGATCTAGTTCTTACAGGTGAAAAGACAGTTTAAAGCAATCTGTCTGCTGTCTAGTATACCTTCCTTCATCTGAGAGCCCTGCCTTTTGTAGCTACAGAGCAAAATTTGAGGAGTGCTCAAGAGCAGTGGGAGGATCATAATGGACCTCCTGAGTGAGCAGAGTATACCAACAGGAGCACCCTGGAAGGAGTTGTAGGGTAGAGCATCATTTCCAGTGGTGTTTTGGCGTCAGCCACTTCAGTTTGCCTGAGTTGGCACCCATGGAAACTCTGCAGGTGCAGCATCTCAAGGTGAATGCAAACCTTTGTCCCTCCCCTTAATCTGGCTGAGACAGATGGTGGGGGAGAGAGAGAGAGAATCAAGAACAGACTGAGTGTGATTCTGCCAGTTTGCATCAGATTGTGGTAGTTTCTGTCGGCAGGAACAACTGTTTTTTGTGCGTGAGATTTCTTCCTGCAAAGGAAAAATTCTTTTTTTAAAAATGAATCATTGCTGGGAAGAAAAACAAGAAAACTTGGTTCAAAGAGCACAATGCACAACAACCACCATGACTAGTTCCCTCACTTGAAACCAGTGTGGAGATATTTACCTCAGGGAGGTACATGAAAGCCTTGAGATTCTTCCTGCTCATATAAGAAACTGTAGCAAACCTCAGTGACCTGTTGCTCAAGAAAGCCTAGGGCTTTGTCATAATGAAGTAAGAAGGAAGCTGAATAGATTTACACTTTGTGGAACGATGCAGGAAGTAACAACCAAAAAAGCCCCAAACCTCAAACCCTGAACTTCTCTGCTGAAGTAGAATACCAATATTGCTTTAACTAAATTCTACCTCCTGCTCATAAGCGTTCATCAGGGACTCTCTGGATGAGGTTTAACTGCTTGCCTTGGAGATCCCTTGTTAATAAGGACCGCTTGGTAGGCCAGCTGAAGCCCAAGTATATCTTTCTGCTTTGTGGCCTCTTTGCAGATGAGCATTTGTCCATTATATTCTTTTCCTCCAGTGTATTACAGAAATGAATTACTCTTCTGCATGCAGGAAAGCTCTCCACGTGTTGGATGAATTTGCATGCCACACAGCATACACAGAAGCCAGCCATATGTTCTTGTGCTCATGGATGATTCCCCAGAATGCAAATAAGGCCACTTTCAGCCAACAAATCACACATCAGAGTTAACTATAAAGACAGACTAAGCTAGCAAAAGTATTTTGACTTTACAAAGTGCAGTTCTGCCTCCATACCTGCTTGTCTCTGAAGCAGGACTACAGAAGTACCAGGGCCTTTACATAAAACTTTTCCTCCCCCTGTTCTAGCTTTGGACTTGCGCAGTGCAATGTATAGCCCACTTGCTTACTGTGAAGATCTTGGAAACCAAAATACAGAAGCCTGGAGTGAAGATACAGATCTCGCTCTACTCTTAGTCTTTGAAGCTCTTGAGAGAGGAGCTCTCAGGAGTGGAAGAGGAAAAATGAGCACAGTGTGGCGGGAGACAATCACCAAGGGAAATATGAAATAAATGGGTGCATAGTATACAAAAGAAAATACATCCAAAGAGTGCAAAAGGGAGGAATGAGAAAAGAAAGCCATGCAAAGAGAGGAAACAGGTAGGCAAACACATGAAAAAAGAGATGAGACAAGCCTTCGTACTTTCTCCCAAAATCCTACTAATCGTTTTGTGCAGGAAATTAAGCCATACCTTCCCCTAAATGCTTAGCTCTTTCTTCAGCTGTTCAATTCTCAACCTGCTGCACAATGGCCATGGTGCATATGCCCATGGGTAGGCAGGGCATACCCCAAAATTCGAGGGAGGTAGAAGGGGTAAAGGCTAGTCAGGAAACCTTATTTTATGGGTCAAAGAAGTGCTGAGGCATGGCAGCTGTGGGAGGCACTGCCCTGGTGCATCTTGGCCAGTGACGGTGCTGCTTACTGAGAGCCATCAGCTCTTGGTGCAGCACAGAGATGAGAAACCTGCATTTCAACCACAGAATAAAGAGAATTATGGAAGTGTGTTGAGGAGTTCTGAGAAAGAACAAGGCACTGTGTCAGTCAGAAACCCACACTACACAGGAAAAGCTTAGTTTGGGTGACCTTTGGCAAGTGAGAAATACATGACAGTAACAAAAATTAGTAAGGGGGAAGGTGAGAGAACTGTATCTGCAGCTGCGTGGGCAGTGAAATAACTCGATAAAATGCAGGGATAGAAGGCACAGAATAAGGGATACTACGGACACTTACCTTAGCGCATGAAAACAATTGGTTTAACATGCTCTAAAGAGATCGTGAAATCACTCCCAACATTAATTCAGTTTACTATGCTCTTTTTTCACCCACAAAAAAAAACATCTCCCCCTCCTCGTCACTCCCCTTTCTCCAAGAGATTTAAAATTTCCCAGAGCAGCACAGGTTACTGTACCAGGAGATTAACTAGTGAAGAAAATTTTAGCACCATGTTGCTGCCATTACAGTTAAGGTGGTGTCAGCATTTCTTTTATAAACTTCTATTTTTATAGGGTTTATGAGGCTGACATAGCCATAAAAATTTTCTGTAACCTGACCTACAGGACTGTGCCCTGAGAGCAAGAGGTCACTATTCTTCATTCTCTTTTATCAGGTATTATTGAAAGTTTTTTGGTCAGTTTTTATGAAAGCCATAGAAAGAAAGAAATATAACTCATGTGTCCCCATTTTGTAGAAAAATGACAGAGATACTAACGTGTTAAAAGATTTGTGAACTGAGCATATGTTCAGTAACTCTTTCAAAATTAAAAGGTCGTAAAGCTTTGGAGTGCCTTGTCTTAGTGATCCTTCACAGCCTTTGGTTTAACAGACCACACGGACAGCTTTTACTGAGCCCTGGGTGTATGTTTTATGCACTGAAGGGAAGCTTTGTGATAGAAAGCACTGTCTGCAAAGACTTATTAAGCCCTATTTAACAAATTTGCTTTTGGTTGTCTATAGGATAGAGAGGCAGTTTAACTCTCCTCCATATCTCCGTTTATCTGGTTGTGTGATGATGGTGCGAGTGGTCAACAATATGGGACTTCCAGCAGTTTCCCAAAAACCATAGGCTTATATGCCTCATGCTTTGGCCTCTTCCTGATCCTGCAACCTCAACAGTCAGATTAAGAAGGAAAGAAATATTTTATGCTAGGATCATGGAGATACGGAGAAGCCAGGGACTATGCTGGCAGTGCAGGATTTGCTTGTGCAGTGGCAGCATAATAGCATAGAATCCCAAACATGAAGATGGACATTTGGCAGGTAACAAATCCCAAGAAAATCCTCAGGCAATGGCCATGGGTTGGATTTACATATGCTGTCAGCTGCCGCAGTTTTGTTGAGTTGTGTGCCAGTAAAAGCCGAGTCAGGGAGCTTTTGCTGAAGTGCTGATCCACCTGGGTGAGGTATTGATAGGTGGGTACTCTATGCATCTGTAATGTTTTAAAAACATGCTTGGACTCAGCAACCTCTGCTTGCACAGAAGGTGGCTGGCACATTTTCTCCATTGATTTTTTTCTACCAAATCCAAGTGCCTTATGCGACTGTTTTTTTGCCAAGCCACAGCCCCAGGCCAGACAGCTCCTTCACCAGCTGCTGGGGGATTACTTCCAAAGAGTCACAGGGACTGCTCTCCCATCCCTTGCTCCAGGATCTGCTGCAGGAGTCTGTCCTCCCCGTGATGCCGTGAAAAGCCGGAATTGAAGACTCAATAGTCGGCAGACTATTAAGCAGGTATTCTTTATTGTGGCGCCGGGCACACAGGGGATCTCTCCTCCAAACGTGTGCACTGAAGAGACACAGTTACTAGGTATTTATGCTATGTTAACATACATATTCATTACATTTCCAAGAAATGTCTATCATAGTAATGGCTTTTCTGAGAATTCATTAATATATGGTAATGTCCGTTGCACATGTTTGTTTGGCGTCTTTCAGCGGTGGTCTTCAGGTTATCCTGCAGCCTCCTTATCTCTGTAGTTTGCATACCTGTTCTCCCAAGGCCCAGGCGCCTAAAGGGATTATTCAGGAATCCCTTGTCTTGCAACCGTCCCAATTATTC
>Ga0065711_1028314_pt1 | contig 42025 bp, 24 predicted proteins | sample Hoacrofraction12_FD_59098 | JGI IMG/M metagenome (GOLD analysis project Ga0065711, IMG submission 59098) | Hoatzin crop microbial communities from Cojedes, Venezuela - Epithelial fraction 12 v2 (version 2) | ecosystem: Host-associated > Birds > Digestive system > Esophagus > Crop | place...
GGGAAAAAAAAAAAAAAAAAAAAAAAAAAAAGAATTCTTGCCAGCCTTAAAATGTCACTTGTTTCAGCTACTGATCTGAAGGCGCGGAACCTATCCCTCTTCTGAGGAGCGTGTGGCCTGCAGACTTTGTGTTTGCCTTTCAGCACACTTTCCAACCAGCACCAGGGGCTGGTTTTGGGCTGGATGGTTTGCTTCTTTACTGTGTTTTGGTTTGTTTTGGGTTGTTGTTTTTTTTTTTTTATATCAAAGGTAAAAAGTAATTAAGCAGAATTACATACTGCAGAAATCCTCTCCCTACAGTTTATCTTTCAAGTGCAGACAGAGGTGTAGAAAACTATTCAACAGCCAAGGAAAACTACCTACTGCAGCCATAGCTTTACAATGGATTGATTTAATTTTTTAAATTAATGACTACTGAATGTCATTTTCCAGTGAGCACAAAAACAAAATCCCAAAGCCTACATATTTTGCCTCTGTGTATACGTGAGTCTCTGTACGTGACTTAATAACAAAAAAAAGCAAAGAAGCCGAAACACCTCTACAGAAGACAGTGAGAAAGGACATTTGTTCTTGCATGCACAGATTCAAACACTAAAAATATGTCTAATATGGCTATGAAGAATCTGTCTTTGCCTATCTAAACAAAACATTTCTACAGAACCACTTGCTTTGTGGCCAGCCTGACCACAGAATAAAAGAACAGTTAAATTCTAAGAACTGAATTGGAACATAAGAACAGCATATTTTACATGGAAGGTACAATAATTTAGTAAATTCATGCATTACAACTTCTAACTTTGCATAGATTCGAATAAAGAGAGGATGTGGAAGAGAAGGTCAGAGCATCTCTGAAGAAAGGAACTGAGCAAAGCTGTGGGCTGGGTTTTTGAGTTGTTTTTTTTTTTTTCCCCTGAGAAAGAGGCAGAAGGCAGGTCCTTCTTTTCCAGGTTAGCCCTTCTGTAGTAAACAGAGGATCTTCTCATCCACAGTCTTAGTTCCAGATACATAAATAAGTCTTTGGACAAGTCTTTCTCCTGTACTCAGGTTTAGTTTCTTATCCCTAAAGATTTTCCTGGTGCTTTGGAAAGAAGCGTTTCCTGTAGAAAAGCCAGAGAGCTTTTCAAGTAGACAAGTCATCTCTCATCCTCAGCCCCAAACAACTCCTATCTCCTCTCAAAAACTCACAAAACTGAGCTCTTGTAATCAGCTCTAAACATAAATTTAATTAGCATAGGATGGCACAGCTTTTAATGCTTGTACTTTTTCTTTTTCAAAATGTGCAAGACTATTTTGAAACACGGGCAAAAGAAAAATAAATCTGCAGTGCAAATCCCTTATGAATGAACATGTTTATATGAGACAGGTTTTCCTAGGTGGGGAGGATAAAAGCTGCTGCTCTGGAGCACCAGCAGATGGTTTATTGCTGGGGCATAGATATTTATGAATAACAACTGCAGGCATCTGAGGGAGGCAGGTGCTCCCATCCCTTGCCGGTCCAGGCCACTTGGCACTAGAGCAGAGGCATGCAGTTTAAGAATACATTACTCTGCTGGTGTTCCATTTTATTCCTTCAGCAGCTTAACAATTTGCAAAATCACGATTCATTTGCTTCTTGTTTGTTTCTGGGTGAAGTGGTATGCGTTAATCAGTGGCAGACTACATGCAAAGATTTCCTTCTCTATCTGTCGTTGCTTACTCAGGGTCGAGATAGCTGGTGCTAGAGCAGGGAGATCTCAAGCAGCGATTTCTCTCACAGGTGCAGGGCCCAGGTCTAAACTGGTGCATCAAAATCCTTGGGAGACCATAACAAACACCATCATGAAGGAATAAAACCAAATGATGAAGTAAAACAGCAAACAGTGATCAGAGCATGGAGCCAGGTGACCTTTAACCTGAAGCTTGTGGCTCTGATGGAGTCAAATTTGAGACTAGTGTATAAGCCTGGGTGTGACTTGTGTATAAACTGGCTATAAAAGAAACTCACTCACCCTAATCTTAAATGGGTTAAAAGGCTTCACAACACTATTATGTAAAAACTTGCCAAGATCTGTATCTGGAGTATGTTGTGTACAGTGAGTTCCAATTACTAATAGTATCATTAAAAAATAATTAGCTGGAATAAAAATGCATTTTGTTGGCAGACTGCTCGAGTTGTCTGCGGCATCTTCCAGTGACTTAATATGAATTTTACGAAACTATCTTTCCAGTAAATCTGTGTGTGTTAATTAGAGAGACTGAAAGAAGTTTCATCTGGGGGCAGAATAACAAAGTATGACCCTTAGTGAATGCTCTGAACTTCTGCATCCTGAAGAACCTTGCTTATGGTTTTTGACACTCTGGGTAAAACTACAAAAAATAAAATGTGCGAACACTAATGGCTAATTAGGGTGCCTTCATTGCGTCTCTGCCAACCCCGATACATATTTGCAGATCTACCATGATGAACAAGGAACAGTAAATAATGGGGCGGGAGGGGAAGGAGGAGGGAGGGAGGAAAGTACACTAGCAGATTTTGGAGAAAATCATGCTAATGACTGCATGAACCCGTCAGCAGGCAGATGGGAAAGAAAGAGAACCGTCTGCAGCTGCAGTTGTGTTTTGTACATCATCCAGGAGCAGGTCACAGACTTCCCGGTGTGGCTTCTTACTGGAATTGTTCACCAGTTAATGCCTGCCTTTGGTTCAGGTCTTTAGCCAGACATTAAAAGGGGCACTCCTTTGACTAGGCTGGCAAGTTACCTAGCATCCCTGACTACATGCTTCCAAGCCCTCAAAGATCAAACTTGGAAAAAATTTAACTTTGTTACTTTGTACAAAAATTATATGAATGTATTTTAAAGTGTTTAAATATTTAGGTATATGAGAATATACTCTTAATTCCAGTCTAGCAGAAGTGCAGCAACCAGCGCAGATGCTTGAGTATGAATTAAAAAAAAATAAAACTACAAACCTTCCTATTTTTATTTTAAACACTCACTTAAAGCTTACTGTTGCAGACAGTTGTTTTTTAAATTATGCTATGACCTATATCCTTAGTGTAAAAATAAGTTAGCTTGGGGAAAAAAAAAGAAGAAAGAAAAAATGAAAGGATGGGTGCTTGAGAAAGGTGTCACTTGGAACAAATCCTGAGCTTCTGTAGAGAAATGATTAGGAGGTCGGATACACTACAAAGAGCAAGAACAATTGTGGTTGACCAATTAATTCATTTGCTAAAATATTAGACAGGGAAAATAGGAAATAGAGTGCAGAGAGACAAAGTAGGATAATTGGTTTTAAAATTCAATTAAAAATAAAGAGAAGAGATCAGTATTCACCCAGCTCTGGAAAAGACCCCTCTGGAAACAGCTACTTTTTGTGTTGAGGGAAAATATGTTGCCTGTTGCTGCAAAGTGCACATCTTTTTACAGGTCTGCTTGTTTAGTTTCTTTCTTAGCCATTAACATGGGCAGGGCAGATAGGCGATGAGAGGAAAAAAAGGTCATGACACTCATTCAAAACAGAATTCATAGCATTGAAATCATCATCAGTTCAAAGAGTTACCTAGTCTCTACACAAGACAACTGAGCAGCACCCAAATTTCGATTATACTGAACACAAAAGTTGGTAAATTCAGAGCGCTCTTTGGAGAAGCCTTAGAGGAGCAGATACAGAGTGGTGAGTAAATTAACATCATCTCTTTCCCCAGACTACATCCTTCATTAAAGTTGGGTTCCCCCCAACAAACCTCAGCAGGGAGGAGAAGACAGAAGGGGGCACCAAGGGACAGAAGAAGCCTTCTATGTGGCAAGAATTACAGCTGCTCTTTGCTCAACGGAGAGATGCTCTAAAAAACTTCCATGGCTCAGCTAGCTGTCTCCGAATCGTGTAAAGTTGATTTGATTTGCATTAAAGTGCAAATTGATTCATTCAGCTCAAACCCCAAAATTCTAAATGTGCATTAATAATGTATGCTGCATAAACCCCACGAGCTGCCAAGAAACACCTGAGAAGCGTTTACTTCAGTCAGGTTGGTGTATTACCTCCCTGCTGGAGAAGTGAAATGAATCCAGCTTCTGACCTTCCAGTTGCTACAAGCTCCTCCGCATAAAGGGGGAGAAATAATCTAAACCCAGGGATTTAGCTGGCCTTTCTGATGCAGTATTTAGCTGTTAGTTTGAGTGCACAGTAGTGCGTTATTATCCTTCTGTACGTGAATGTTTTTATCACTCACATTGCTCTAAACAATATGCCCAGTGCTTTATAAATACCTACAACAAGGGATGTTCGTTGGTTACAAAGAGGAATACACAAATGATGATTTGTATGTATACAAATTACCACAGTATTTATATGCTAAACTGGCACAACAGTCACAGCTCACATCTTTTGCTGAATGGTTAATAAAAATAGTAATTAATTACTAATGCCTTGCATATTTTGATTCTATACGTCAAAGACAGGAAACTAGTTATTTATAATTTGTGAAACAAATCTTTGCAGCCGTCACTACGGCAGGCTGGTTGATTATTTTTCCTTTCAAAATAAACCAGCCAGCACAATGCATCAGTGACACAAGAACGCAGAAATGCTAATTCATAGAAGCAATAGTCTAAAACCTCTTTGCTGGAAAGGGTTAAGAGGAGCTTTTCGATAGTGCCCGTCATCACTAGCCTCAGACCCTTCTACAGCAAAGCACATGAACAAGCAATTCTATCTTCTGAATAATAGTGGTCATGCTTCAAATCAAGTACTCTGTTGGAGCAGAATGTTAGCAGGGCACCCATGATCCTGTCCTTTTGTCTTTATAATTAACACAAGACAAACCCTTGGAGTTTACTGAAGTCAAATACATTTTTCCCTTTTGAAAAAACTGCCTACGTGTGTCTGTTTCTTGTAAGATTTTCTATTGTGGCAAGAAGGACTCTCTAAAGGAATTTTTTCTGGAACATAATTCAGAGCAGCTGTTGATACAGCAATGAGTTTGCTGGAACTTTTCTTTAAAAGAAATTCTCAAGGAAAGCTCTTTCTGCTCAAACGCATTTTGTCAACCACTTCTGGTCTTCCCCACTGCCAAACTGCCCCAACAAGAGGCTTCAATACCAGCCCTCTGACAATGAACTGACATGAGGCAGAAAGGCTGATAGCACAAAAATCCTTCAATGGGAAACAAAGGGAGTAAGATATAAAGAAGATATTGATGATGTAAAATACTGAGTACTTTATATCAAGTGAATCTAATTCCCAGTATTCAACCTGGACCTCGGAAGAGCATTTGGAAAAGGCCCTTGGAAAGCGTATAGTATTGACACTGAGATACCAGCAGCCAGTGGGAAACGTGGTCAGAGTTAACACAGAGGAAGCTGGAAATCATGCAAAGACATATGCTTATCAACCACAAAAAACTTTTTGGCGTGCCAAGTTGCAAGTTTTTGTCAAAGGCGAAACTCATGCCTTATTTCTGCACAAAAGTACGCACCATCCTTCCCGTTTTAAAAAAAAGAAAAAACAAAACCAAACAACTCCACAAACACTACCGAAGGTAGTTGCTGTTCATATATCTGCAAGTATCAGATTCAGCTTAGTAACGTTAATTAGGCAAAACTGTAAGGATTTTAGCAATGAGTTCTGAGGCAGCGAGACAAGGGGGGAGCAGGGGAGACTAGAGTTTCACAAGGTTTTCTCACAGTCTAATGAGGAGTCAGAGACAGGGGGTCTCAGAGGACAGACAGGCAACAGCACCCTCGCAGAGCTGCCAGCTGGCCATTCCTAGGGAGCAGCTTTACCTGCATAGCCGTTGCATCTCAAGGTGGCATCATTTGCATTCCCCAAAAGCTTTTCTTGAATAGGAATGAGCTGAAACACATGCTTAAGTGCTCCACTATATTCAGGCCCACAGGTGCAGACAGCACATTACCCTTTTCCACAACACCCCTCTTTCCACTTCCAACATCTCTCTCCAGCTGCAGCTACACTGGCTCCTCTCTTGGTGCCCCTAGCAAAAATACTGGATTTATATGAGCAAACAGGAAATTCTGCCATGCTTGCCTGTGCCCCCCTACGCGCAGCACCATATACAATATATGCCCTCCTAACAATTATGCCTTGAGAAGACATCAGGTGCTGTCCTGCAATCAGCTCACCAAAGGGAGAGCACAGTGCAGCAGCTTTTAGCATTAAGCCAGCTTGTGTCAAGGTTGTAATCTAAGTAACATTTAAAAGTGATTACAGCAGTGTTTTTGATTTAGATACATGCTTCCACATAGTTAATGACCAACAAAAAAAAGTGGCTAGTTTAACCATAACAAAATGCCAGGATATTAAGCAGTGTCCTTTGAATACTTTAGGGCTTTTTCATTTTAATAATTTCCTCTGCAGTAAGAGGATTTCTGCAGCTGTTTGCCTTGAAATCTAGAACTATCTCAAGCTTTGCTCCATAGACACTCTTCTATTTCTGTTCAGTTACCACACTGCAAAACAAAATATCTTTTTCTCATGTCATACTTATTGAATGTCTCTGAACTCGAGAACTGGAAGAAACTATGTAGAAATGAAGAAGTCAAATGGTTTATAACTTCAAATGACCTTGTGGGAGATTTCTATATGACATGCATAAAAATCTGCTTTTACACACCTGGCTTATATATCAGCTGGTTGGCTTTAAGCTTTAATTCCTAAAGCCCTCAAGATAATAGCTCTCTGTATTTATGGCTAGGTCTTCACATTTATCTTTCAATATCCCTCCCTACCCCAAACCCTCAAACTCCAAAAATGGAATTGATTTGGGCATCAACCAGTGACTGCTTCGCTTGGAAATGTTTGACAGTTTTGCTTTTTTAAATAGTCTTTATGAAACATGCTACAGCAACCGGCCAGGAAACCTCTTTTCCTAATCTTTACTACTCTATCTATTAGTTTTCTGTTAACCACTAAACTTTTACAGCACGGGCATGAAATGAGTTTAGACTCCTGATCAGGAAGCCTCCGAGCAGCCTAGGATAAACTTTAAGAACAGGAAAGTTTCGTGGAAATTAGGGAGGAAGAATGTAAAAGAAACCAAATTTCTCCACTGAAATTTTATGGAAACTTAATATTGAAGCTGTGATTAGTGCTTTGAGGAGAACGAGAAGAAAAAGAACCACTCCTATAATTTCTGTGTAACATCTGCCTCATTTGGAGCTTCCTTTAGAATCTGAGCACTAACATCAGCTATAGCAGTTGCCTCTTTCCCCACGCAGACAGATCCTCACTCATTGCAGGCAGACTGGAAGCGTCACATGGACCACCAAGCAGCCTTGATGTGATTTGAGACTTTAGATGCTCCCAGAGGAGAAGTCTGCACCAGGGCCATACACACTAAAGGTTCCATAACCCACTTGCAACCCTCGGCAGAGGCTCTGGGCTCTTCCATGCTGCTAAATGTAATTAGAATTTAGCAAAGAGTTTATAATTGATATAATTGCTGCTGCTTTTCTCTACAGGAAAACATCTAAAACCAGATCATTAACCCCTCAAGCTTTCTTTGCTGCCTGAGATTATTCAGTGGCATTTCCCAGAAGTTTAAAATTTTATTTTATTTTTCTATTTAAACACTAAAATCTGAAGTACTACTTCTCAACGTACCGTGTGCATTGATCAGGGTTCTGTTCAGCAGTGACTGTACCTAAAGTTCTTGAACTGGCTGTTAAGAGACGAAAAAAGAAAAAGCCAAATCCTTCAGAGAAGCCCTGTTCTTAGCAGCTGCTGTCCTCCCATTGGAGTAACCAGTTGTACCTACATCTTCACCCTCTTTTCTCCTCCAGAAATTCCTGCTTTTGGCTCTACATCACCTGGATTTCACCTCCAGACTCATTGTTACAGTGGCCAGATGCACATTTCTTGTCCAACACTGCTTCCCCACGCAGATACGCTTGCCAAAACGCAAGTACAGATAGGAAATAACAAGTTAGACCACATTAGAAGGGTAACTTCTGATCCAAAACTTAATTTCCCCCCTCATTACTCAAGCATCAAAGATTGAATCTTGGAAAATTTCACTAGAAGAGTACAAAGAATGGGTGCAAACATAACTGAAGGGAATTAATTTAAAACTCTGGATGAATATTCATGGAAAATATTTTTGCATTGTTTTCCTAGCTCTAATTGTGTTCATTAAAGAAATACTTCATTAGCAAAGGCAAGAGAATATTGTTGTGCACAGCAGTGAATAAAATACAATCTCAGAAATAGCACTTTTTTTGAGCAGTGTGCACAGGTTTGTCAGTTACTGGTAACAACGGAAACATTTCAGAGTTATAACAAGCTCAAATGTTCACATTAACAATTAAAATTTATAAAAGGGAGAGGCGCAGTTTGAGCTTCTTGCAAAACAAACAGCAGCACCAAAAATACTGGCATTGAATACTAAGGGAAAGGGTTAGATTCTTGGAGGACCTAATGGATAAACAATAGAACTACTGCCATGCATTAACGTATATGTACATCCTTGCCTGATGATGGATGACTTCTCAGTGTTTGTGAATATGTTTCCATCTAGTTGCTGGTGCATACAGAAGGTATATATCTCTCATATTAGTGCCAGCTAACGGAAAAGGGCTCTGTTTTTCAGCAAAAACATACTCAGTTCTCCAAACAGCTAGCACTCATCAACACCTCGCTTCACATTGTAGTAGCCTTGAAACTGGGTATTTATCCAGGTATTGGGCAAAATCAAGGTTCCCTTGCTCTCAGAAGCACACTACTTTTCTCTGTCATTAGCAGTATATCAGTATTCCACCTCTAGGACACGCCGGGCACGTTGCTCAGCAGTTCCACACCAAGATGCTGAGTTCTTCCCACGAGCTATGTATCACCCCAGGGGACCTCCCTCTCTCCTGCCAAGAGGAACCCGGTGTCAAAGAGTCTGGAGCCATGCCTGACATTAGGCTTTGCACTACTTGGCATTGCAATAATCAGGTTCATCTGCAGATTGAGCATTTCAGGAAACCTCAAGGGACATTGCAGACTCTTCATCAATTAAAAAAAATGAAAGAGCCGATAACGCTTCCCTTCTCCACAGCCTTGGGAAGATTAGACACAAAAGACACCACTTCTACAGTGCTAGGGACCACACAAGTACTGTAGTGACAGATTGTCTCTGATAAACATTTAATGTGATGTCTGGAAATTCACCCAGGGATTTTATGTAAAGCACAGTAAGTTTTTACTGAAAGCGTCTGCCTCAGAAATGCCCTCAGCCTTGCTTGCAAAGGTGTAAGTGATGAGCATCTTGTTGTACCGTGCACACAGAGGGGTGTGAATCCAAAGCTGCAAGTGATTTAAAATAATTTTGGCACTTCCTTTGCTTTACCAACAGTATCTCAGGGAAAATCATCCACTATCATTAGCAGGTTTCAAATACATCAGATAAATCTAGGGGAAACATGAGAGAGAGAAAAAATGCAATGCATTTATGTTCCAGTTTTTATCAACATTCAGCTCACTGAAAAGAGGACATTCAAATAGCAGATTGAGGGTTTTTGGAGTGGGTATTTGCTCACTGTCCATGCATATCGGTTATATTAATGTGCATTTTTGTACTTTCATACTGTTTCTGTGTGTAGCAGGTCTTTCTGAAGAAAGATTCTATGTTTCTTCCCCTAAATGGCTTATTATCTAGGATAAACACTACCTTTCCCTCCCTTCTTTCTCAATTTTCCCCACTGAGATTCTAAATTTTCCTCTTTCCGCTTGCTATATTCTTTAGGATCTGGACACATTACTTGTACTTGCTCACAATATTTCAGCTTCTGCAGGTTTTACAGGAACTTAGTAGTCCTGATACCATTTTTGTTTCTCCTTCTTACAACCACCCTTGCAAACAGAACACCTATATAGCCTCTCAGTGACAAAGAATTTATACATAACTGCCCAAAATATTCCCCCCCAATTTTTTATTTATTTTTAGAAAGGCCATGTATTGTCCTTATTCAAATTCCCTTCAAAGTAGCTCTGTTGCTGCTCCCTTAATTAAATATTTTTGCTCACACACACTGAAGGTTCAGTCTGGAGGAATCAGTATTTCTAAGACATCAGGATCTGAAGCACACACTCAGTGAGCCCCACCGAGTAAGCTAACAGGGTGTGTGTGCACATCAGTCGGGCGCAGGCCACACCGGCCACTGTCTCTCTGCACGTATCCAGCTCCACTGCTGAGACAGCGCCAGCTTTTGGTCTGGCCCGCTTCAGAAGCAACAGCAAGAAGGCTGACAGCAAATGTTGAAGTTTCAACATTTTTTTAATAATACTTTCTTTTATGTACTGTAGCAGATGAGCTTTCTTTGTTTTCCTTTTTTTTGTAACTGTATATGAGAATGCCTCTGTGTTCAATAGTTTCTGTTACTGACAAATGGCAAAGTTCCCATTTCATTTTGTTTTGATGTGTGTGTTAAGTCATGACAGGTATCCATCCTTGCCAACTAGCTCTAGCGTGAAAACAAGGAGGCCCAGGAGACTAACACTATTTCAAGTAGTAAATAATATCAATGGAATTTGAAAGAAAATGATAAGCCTATATTTTCTGTTAAAGAATACCCAGATGGAAGAAAGCATTCTGTCAGATACAGCACAGACTGAATTAGAGCTTGTCTGATTTCTAGAGCAAATCAGCCACTCTCAACTAATAATGTGCAAAAGAGAGTGTGGTAGATAGACTGGAATTTATGAACTGGGTATAACCATTATACTGGCTTCCAAAAATCAATTCTTCCTGCTTTTACCCAACATCAAGTCTGAGAAGATCCTGACCTGTACTACCACGTTGCCCCACAGGCACCCAGCTGTGTTGCTCCCTGCATACCTGCCGTCACTGACTGGGGTCACAAGGAAAAGATAAACCGTGACATGCTCTTGTCCACTGGTGGCATTTGCTCTACCTCCATCAGGCTCAAACAACCTGTGATGGAGGAATAAAACCACCAGCCTTACAGGAGAACAAAATGTAGAAGAAAACCCTGCTGTTACCTGGCAACCCCAACAAGTTAAATCCAGTATGGGAAAGTTAGAGAAAGCGTGAGGAGGACACTCCTGAAAGTTTGACACAATTTGGGGAGTTTACCCACCCCGGGATGCTTCTAGGCACTCTCGTACTGGCTAGATCTCAGGTCTATTCACCTCCACCAAATGTGAAGATATCAGTGGGAACATCTGTAACATAAGCTTGTGAGAGGGATGTAGCTCTCTGATATTAGTTCTGGGATGTTCCACTCGTCTGGCAATCAGTGTTTTGTAGGGGGTTAATGCATCTGGCTCCCATTGATCGCTGTGGGTGCCATGTATACGGAAAGAGCAAATAAACATACCAATAACATTCACTCAGCCTCTGGGGAAAAGAGTGGCATTTCAGCACTCCAACATAATGAAGAAAACAGTACCCCACTGCATAGCATAGTACATAAACACACTTATTACAGATAAGGAGTTTCTGATTATTTTTGCTAGGGCTATATGTAACACCACTTTAAGTTGGGTTAGATGTCGCTTCCTGAAAGAAATATCACCAGACTAAAAATCAATAAAGCTGTTAAAGAGCCCAATAGATTTATCACCTACACATTACACCTGATATTTTCACGTGTCCCACTCTAAAGTGCAAGCTTTTGTCTATTGGCATTTTCCAAATGTGAGAAGTTAAAAAGATTCAAAAGCCAGCATTTCAGCAAAAGGAAGGCTTCATGGTAAAATCAAATTAGACTCACATTGCCTGATATAACAGGAGCATGTTCCAACAATTACTTTTTGACATACTAATCTATGAATTGAACATTCAATTGCAACAATTTTAAATGGCTGTTTTAGCTGTCTGCATGTGTTGAAAAAATAATCAGCTAGGATTGGGTGACTTTCTGGATGGATGGTGTGAGATTTCCATTTTCAAGACAACACTTAAAATCAGATCAGAGAAAAAAAACAGTCAAAAATAACCTCACCCACCTTGGACTACTGCAGGGATAGCAGACATAGCAAAAAGAAATGACCCCTACACTGGCTAACTGGTACCAACAGCAAACAGGCATTGCAGCAAATACTGCATTGGTGCATGAACTCACTTGCTCACTCAAATCTTGAATTTGAATGACCAACAGATCACCACTGGTTTATGGAGAGATGGATCTCAAGGCAAATTTCCCTCTTAGTCCCTGAGCTAATAAGATGGCCATTATGAGACAAGACTCGCCAAAACTCTGGATAATTATTGCTTGCTATGGGAAGAGGCATTCAAAGGAAAAAAAAAAAAAATATCAGGATTGTAGTCTCAAAACTTTTGCCTCAGCAATACAAAGATGCAATGAGGATAAACCTTGCACTGAGGTTTAACCAATCAGTTCCTTCAGACAGCAAATCTTCCTAACAAGAGTCAGACCAAGGGAGAGCACAAGAAAAACAATTACTACCTGCTACACCGTCCTCCACTGCTTGGGCTCTGCACTCTCTGGGGCTGAAAGGTCTGAAGATGGTCACAATTATTAAGAAAGGTCACAATTATCCCCTTTTATCTATGCTGGTTTATGTCAAACCGCCCATGAATTTGTGTTATAAATCTGCTCTGTAACGCAGTGCCTAAGCTACTCGCAAATGCAGATGTACTCCAGAGCAGCAGGTTGCTATAGGCAATCCAGCATTCAGTCTTGTGCTGATGGTGATGCAGTACTACTGTCTATAGTCCATTCAAACTACCAACAACTAACAATAAACTAACTCCTAGCTTCTGTGTGGATATCCCTTAGTACATCATGGGACCAAGATGCAGAGCAGGCTTGGGCAGTTGTCTGATGCATTCCTGCATCTATCAAAAGCAGCAACCAAACCCTATGGAGGCAGTCTGGCTTAATGGATAGTGTCATCTCTGCTATGGCACCCTCTCGACACTTTTGTTAGTCTTTGTCCTATGACATTTCCTTTCGCTTTCTTTTTAAAAAACAAAAAACAAACAAAAAAAAAAACAACCAAAAAACAAACCAAAAACCCCCACAAGTTTCAAAGTCCAGAACTGCTTGGTAAGGTGTACTTGTGCAGTTTAATACAACAGGGGCTATTCTCTGGGCTAAGACATTTAAGAAGCATCATAATAAATTCAGAACAAAGCTAGATGAAAACTCCAAAGCCAGCAGATTTTCTACTTCCCCTCTCTATGGCTACATGTGCCAATTTCTTCCTGGACTTCTCTGACAGGAGTTGCATGTCTGTGTGATCTCTCACCATTCAGCACTGCAATGATTTATGGATGATTAATCTATAACACATTCCTGTCAAACTCCTGTCACCTACATTCAAACTTCCACCTTTTTCTTCATGTCTCCTTCTCTTAATACATTTTGTTTGCTTTGTTAAAGAACTACAAGAAAATAAAAAGCTTATTCAAGACACCTAGGACATTTAACTGGTCACTAGGAGGTAAGGCAGCTCTTATCAATTCATCACACTTTTAAGGCACCTTCTTCCAGGGCTCAAGACACTTAGCAAATTGCCAGGCCTCACATCATACAAGTGCTATTATTCTGCACCCACATGCTAAGAAACTGAGGCACATCACTAGGGAACCAGCCTAGTGGGGTACAGACAAGGACAGAACCTAGGTCACCATGCTCCTGTTTATAGGTTTTTTCCCTACTAGATTTAGCTTATGGCCACTATGGAATAGATCATCCCAGACAGACTAGGTATATACAGTCCCAGCCTTATCCCAACATAATGCTCAGGTGAGAAAACCCATTCATATTACCATAACAAGTGGTAATACTAAATGCCATCACAATAATACAAACACTAGAATTCACACCTAGACTCCAAACGCAATCAGAATGCTTAAGTGCACCGCATTTTGAAAACCAGACCCCACTTAAAAATTATTCAAGACTTCGAAAGAGAAGGTGTACGTAGAAATTGGGGCCATGAAGGCTTTTCTGCTTTTACAGGTGGAGAACAAAGACATGACAGGGTCAGTAACCAAATGCAGGTCCTCCAAGTCCCAGACCGTTACCTTAATCTATGGGAATATTTTTCCTGTAATAACTGGTTTTCAGATGAGCTTCTAGCAATCTGTCCAGTCTCAGCACTGTCCATCTTCCTTCATTTTCAGCCCTGTGCTGTGTGGTACATTGATTTTTGAATGTCTACTCCAAGAGCTGTCTTTGTTTAAAGAATTCTATTAAGCACAGTATGCAGGATGAAGGCGTCATAAGCATTAGCCAGACCATGACAAAGGAAAAAAAGATTAAAAGCAATAAACCATAAAGCGAAATAAATAATTGGAGGGGGGGGGGAATAATCAGGCTAACATGAAGTTAAAATATACTATCCTCCTCTAATGTGCAGGATTTAATTTATACTCCTAATAATCACGTATGCCTTTCTTATTGCATTTCCTCTATTTAACTGATATTGATGTTGTCCCAAATGTAATTGCCCTACATTGGCGCCAACACGATGAAGTTCAGCTTCAGTAGTTTTCCAAAAACAGCTTCCTATTATCATCTTTCCAGTTTCAATAATGCAGTCCTCCCCATAATACAATATGGATGACTTCTCATTTGTATGCACAGCTTCTATATTGCAGAAGCAGTCCAGGATCACATCCAAATGTCTTATGGGCTTTTTATAGCTACAGTACATTTGATTTACAGCTACTCCAGCAAACTGTTGTACTCATTACCATTGTAAGTCAAGACACTTATATCCTTTTTGCTTTTTGTGTCCCTTGTATTATTGCCACTTTAAGAGGCTCTAGTGATAGGGCATTGACAAATATCAGACTCCTATTTTTTTAGCTTATAATTACCCCATTTTGAGGACAGAGGGTATTTCCTGGCCACACTGTGGCCAAAACACTATTTTTAGTATTGATACTAAAATTAATGCAAAACTGTCCTTTTTACTACAAAAAATTATGAATCACTTGAGTGACTGAGTAACAGTTCCTCAAACATTTAATACTATGGCATTTTGGTATTCCAAAGTACACTTCAGAAACCTGAACTGCACTTTAATTGCACTGATGTTTATCTTGGATTTATAGGAACATCTGTATTCACAAGGGAAATTATTTTGTTAATTAGAAGACAGGCATGCTTTTGTTTGATTAGCTGACAGGGTCAAGGATTAGAAAGTAACATGTCCTGACACAAAGAGATTTGAATAATAAAAATCCCGAGCAAACCTATGAAACACCTTTGCACACCTAAACTGACTCCGTTTTTAAGGAGCACACGTTAACTTCATTCTTACATCAAGGACTTGCATCTACTTTAATTTTTAATTATGCTTGTCAGGACACCAAGAAAGAAAATGTAGAACCCAACAGTATCATTAGCCTGTCTGTTGGAATGCAAAAAGTCTTGTTGTAGTAAAAGTTTTCTAGGCAGTAAAACCCAAGAGAATGCTTACAATAAAAGTTTTCAGAGAAAGCTTTTTTTTCACCTCCCCCCTCGACTCGGTCTTGAAGACAGTCATAGATCTAGGCAATAGGCATGGAGATCATGAACTGCAAGTCACCAGAAACGGTACGCAAGCAGGATTTTAAAGTGATTTCGGAGGATCATCTTCACTCCATTGTGATTACAAGACAATAGCCCCAAATTAAGGCCTGATGTATGCTAAGAAGGTTTGCCATATATTGTTCCTTTTTACCTTCAAGTGTAAGTAATGCTATTCTTACATACAAACTGATTACATATTCAAAACTGCTACAATGGTTAGCAGTTAACCAGTCCCCCTTCGCAGATTTTCATTTGGCTTCAATTCATAGGCAGAATCCATGGCTAGGAACAAGATACACACTTCAAGGTTATTTTCAGAGTCCTCATAATTTCACCTCAGATTTTGATCAAAAATTGCTTCCTTTTTTTCAGAAGAAAAAAAAATTACTCACCTTTGAAATCACTAGTACCCTTGAAGAAATCTTTACTTTAAGAAAGGGTTATTATAGCAAGGTCTACACCTCAGTCTTTAAGAATAATTAGGATCTGTAGGGATTTCAAAATCATATTCAGATGCACATTTATCATAGCTCAGTTAATTAGCATTCTTCACTAAGGACAAAATAATTAAACTAATCATGTTTAATGAAATTTATATGATAGTTGATGTCTCCAAATAAGAAATCTAAAATACATTAGTTGGACTGATTTGCTGCTAGTTGGATTTTTACTAATTAAATGTCCTTTCTCAATTTATGTTGAACTCCCTTTTCCATTTCTAGTGCTATAAAATAAAGGCATCAGAACCTTCCAGCCACTACTTCTGCTGTTTGCAAAAGTACTTCAAATTTCACACGTTAGTGTAATTTTTAGCCAAACATTTATTTTTACATGCATCTTTTGTGGATTAATTTTAATTATTCCTACATGTTCAAAAGCTTCTCCAGGCTGTACCAAAATCCTGGGCATGGGGTGAACCATCTTTCTCCCTCTGTTCCTGCTTTGGCTGGTATTGCTGTGCCGCTCCTTGCTGTGGAAGCATCCCAGCTGTTGGATGCTTCCATGCATATCTTTACCGAAGCCACAGTACGGCATTGTGCAAGTGGGGATAATGTAATTACCTAGACAAACTGCCTCTGTCCCATCTGGTATTTATTTAAATTAGGTATCAGTGTTAAAAACGGACTGAAAGTCAACACTGTTTTGATTTCTATCAACTCTGCAACGTATCAAGAGACACCATTGCATGGACAAATCGTTACGGGTTACAGCAGATGCATTTTCTAATGAACTCAAGCAATCAGCAACTGCATGTGCTAATCTGTCCTCCACCTCCTTGGTGCTTTGGAAGGATGGGAAAGAAGAGATCCAAATTGGAGAATGTGTAAAAATGAAGCCAGAGTTAAAGGATTACACCCTCCCCTCTGTTTTCTCTTGTCTAGAGCCAGAATTAGAAAGAAATTCTTCGTCATCAGCTGACACCTTTCCTCCATGGCACTTCTCCACCATATGGTGCAGCTCTCCTTCAGCATAGCTGAAGCCAGGGGAGACTAGGGTCACTAGAAGTATGGTATGGATCCAAGGTCATTTGAGATGCATAATTTCTCCATTCAGACAGCCTGGCAGGCCTCCTATGAATAAGCTCTGGACTCAGATCAAGTTCTCTACTAATTAGGAGATACAATAAGACCAGATCTTTCTTCCTCCTTAGCCATAAAAAGCAGTGGCCCGGCAACTGGCTGAGACAGAACTCTGCATTACTGGAAAATCATCCCCTCAGAAAACACTGACTAGTGCAGAAAATAAAATTCAATACTACTGCAAGACAACTGTTTCAGGCAAGCTTATCGATCTGTTGATTATCTTTTTGTAATATACAGATATTTTGGGTTGTCACACAATGCTCCAAACCTGTTGGATTTTAAAATTGTGTTTATCTCTGTATCAGCACAAGATATATAGAAATTACTAAATAGAGGAACACAGTGCTGATTTAATGGCTTTCACTTCTGTATATCAGATTTGTTTTCAAGAGCTTTATATATTTCAACAAAATTTTTCTTAGTGGTTTAAAACTATGCCTGTTCTGCCTTTCTGCTGTATGGCACTCAAGTGAGAAGTGAGTACATGGTATGGAGCAAATGTTTTCACAAGACTTCTTGTATGTTCTCTTCGTGGAGAAAAGCAGTAGGAAGATTAAAGCTCAGACACTGACTCCAAAAAAACCCCCTCAATAAAACCCCACAAACCCCCACTGTCCTCATTCCTCCACCACAGGCCCTGCCAAATAATTTTTGTGTCTCGCCTTCACATTTGCATCATGAAGTTGACCCCCTTGATACCGAGATGTGTTACCATTTACCTGGTGGCTTCCTTAGAAGGTTTTAGTCTTACATACCCTGCAACATGATATGGCCCCTTTATATAGATTAGAAAAAGGGGAAGAACCATCTATGCCAAACAAGTCCCCCAAGCACAAAATGTGATTGGCTAAGAGCACCCGTAGTCAACCTAAGACTGAATGCATACAAAGCACACCATCAGTTTCTGTTCTCCCCGATTTATTTTGTGCTGTGCTCTCCTTGGCCAGAGTAGACTACCTGGCATCATCAAGTTAATTAGACATTGACATCTAAATGGAACAAACAGAAGACTCAAAAATACCAAGCATCAGTCTAATTGTAAATAACATTCACGTGTAACTTGAATGCGAAAGGAAGGGACGTTTGTTCTCCGTTAGTGACCCATGGGGTATGCCCCGCATCTCTTGCCACATCATTCATCTTATTTCCATAAATTGTGAATTTTTTTCTCTTTCTTCTCTGACACATCCTACCCATCTTAACACTGACGTTCTCTCATTTATTAAACCTTCAGATGACCTCAGATGGTATCATCAAAATATATAGGATCCACTTTTCTGCTGAGGTACTTCTGTAATGTCCATTATGATCATAGCTAGATACTGCAACCATTCTCCTCTTAGGAACAATTCAGATTAAGATGCTACAAAGTTCAAGCATGCATGAAAAACTTCAAACTCCAAAGTACAGAAATTGTACTGGCGTATGCTGGGAGTATACCACTTTTGGTAATTTCTGCGTCAACAGAGGTATTCTCACTGAACATCAGCTTCCTTCCTGCAAGACAGAGGTCATGGTCCCTTTGCCTTTTTTGTTGTCTTTTGCTGTCAGTTCTTGGGTTCATGCATTATCTGCCAAGTGCATATACATGTGTGTGTGTGTGTGTGTGTATACGCACACGTAAAACAAGGACCCAGGAATGGTAGGAGATACCAGATATTATTAAACGAAAGATAGGAGCGTCTAAAAAGATAAATAAGCAAATAGGTAAGTTACCTTCTTTAATTTTCTCTGCTATGACACATCTCATAAATGTACTCAGAAAATGCAAAATGAAACCACTCACATTTCTTAGTCTTTTTAATAATAATGCACGGTTATCATTAACCCTTAACAGCTGTGGAAGTGAACTGACATTTCTAATTCATTACTCATCCAACTCAACACAAACATTGTCTGAAGGCATTTACACACACGTCAACATGGGAAAGGAAAAAAATATCCCACAATGTCATCTCAAGGTAGCTGACTCCAAGCAAAGAACTTTCAGTTCATGGCACAGTCATTGCTGCTTACTTCTGCAGTGGCCACAGACACTAACTGCCTGTTTGCTGTTTTGTAGCAGAGAGATAAAAAGCTTTTGCCTAAAATTTCAACCTCCATCTCATTGCCTTAAACAGTAAAAATGTGCTGAAAGTCAACAATGATGAAATCAGCAACTGGAAGTTCAGGACAATTTTGTAATAAAGCTGAAAAGGCAAGGAAATTTGGAAGACAACTTTATATGCATTTCTAGCTCTCAGTCAATATGACTTCTCCTTAGGAAGTGGAAGATATCAAGCTAGTCCACGTTACAGACCAGTGTTGATACACCCATGTTAAGACTAAATCCACACATGTACCATGCACAGCCAACTTACAGGAACAAAGCTTTACATAGACCTTGTTTCTCAGAAAAGACAAAAAAATACCACCCCCTCCAAAAAAAAAAACCACCCAAACCCAACTAAACAGCAAATGCCCCACATCTTGTAAGACTAGCATTGCACTCACCGCATGAAATTTCAGGTCCTGTGCAAAGCTGCTTGATGCACCTATCCATTCAAGGAGGACTACCACTGTGCCAGTCCTTACCTGAAAGCCTATAAACGAAATTATCTCCTACATTTAAGAAGCATGAACACAAGCTAGAGCAGGAGTAGAGGACTGACACTGGGATGATGAGAACTAATGAAGAATAGTTTTAAATAATACTGCTAAAAGGCAGAGAAGCGATATTTTTATTTTTCTACATCTTCATAATCTCATATACAGATAGTACCAAATACATCCACTCCTTAAGATATCACAAAAAAGATGGCTGTGTTAGTAACTACTATTGCACAATCAGATGAGGATCTGAAGCACTGGGGGACAGGAGCTCAAAAATAAAAAATTTCACCACATCACTGCAACATTTAACTTTTATACCCCTATAGTGAAGAAGGCAGACAAGCAGCTTCATCAGTAAAAAGACTGACTCCATGCTAGGCACTCAGCTCACCCACAAAGAGAGTTCTCTGTATACTAAGAGGCAAAACTCCAAGAAACTTCGGGAATTTTAGTATTAGAAACCAAGGTCCCTATCAAACACAGTTTTAAGATAAATAAGTTGGAACCTTGGTCCCTAACACCTTTCAGCCAAAATCCATAAAGGGACATCACCACCCAAGCAATTTACTCAAGGCTGCAAGCGGGACCTGCAGCAGGCATGGGAAGCAAGCTCAGACAAAACCAGGCAAGCAACTGATCCTTCCTCTCCAGCATCAGTTTCCTTGCTGTTCTAGCAAGGATAAATGAAATAGAGAGAAGTCAGAGGTCTGACTGCCAGAACAGCAGAGCACTGGGAGCTCAGGCTGATTACTCTCACCCTTGGCCAAGCTGGCAATGGCACACAGGCCCCTCTGATCCCCCCCAGCTGTGCAGGGGCTCAGCTGGTAAACAGATGACAGCATGTGCACATGTTAGCTGATGGGGACACTTCCACCTCCCCTTTATTTATTGGACTATGTTTTTGACCCTCCTATTAGGCTGATCATTGCCTGCTTCCTCATTATATTGCTATCACACATTTTACTTTCTTCCATGTTTTCTCTCACATATATATAACCCAAACCCCCACCAGGCTTGCAGTATTTTAGTGACATGTAAACCAGTGGGAGACATTAATAAGTGAAGATCACATATGCCAGTATTTAGCTTGAGGACTCATGAGTTTCATGAAGCATTATATGAAATGAATAACTTTGTTATGTAGGTGACCAGGAAGGGAAAGGCTAATCAAGCTAGTGCTTTGGAAAGCTGACAGAGCTCCGACTCCTGCTATATCTGAAAACTTCTTCCTTTTCATTAGTCTTTCTCTGTTGACAGAGCATTTCCACCAGGTATTAGAGTCAGTCTCAGCACAGGCTTGGAAAAGACAAGAAACTTCTCCTCCCCTCCACCCACACTTAATCTGGAGGCTGTGGAAACCTGCTTCTGGGCTTGACTTTATTTCACTCACAGCAAACCTCGTTATACTGTTAAGTGTTACCAAGTAAGTGACATATTAATTACTGGGATAATAACAATAGAGCCAAGGTCACAAAGTCTCTTAAGAATGCAACATATACCCCCATGCTAGCGGGATCCATTTCTGCCAGGGAGACAGGAATGTCATATTAAAAGAGCTCTGTCAAAGGAGGATTGAAGTAGCTGCTGCAGCTGCAAAGAATTTTTCTTCTTCTCCCTGTTAAGCACAGAGCAGCACCCTGAGCTTCATCACTCAAGTTCAAGAAAAATTAATTGGCTACTGGGAACTCGGGTGGAGGAGGGACAGTCACACTACTTCGTTTTAGTTATCACCTTCAGCTGCTTCGGTTAGCACCTATGCCTCCGAGGCATCCCCGGAGCTGCGGGAGGGGCTACCTGTCTGCTCTGACTGCAATACGTAAAGCTAAAGAGCAGAAACAGCCCCTCTCCAGGTGCAATTCATGAAAATGGAAATATTAGGTAGAGATTTATAACATAAACACAATTTTGGCAAAGCAGTAAAATATAATCTCTGGTTTTATTTCCCTGTGTTGCAGCAGTGACTGAAAATCCCTTTACTGAGGACCTGAATGTCCATGTGCTGCACAAAGACACATCTTCTACATAGGGAAAAAAACCCCACGCAACAACAACAAAAAAGCAGCATGATTGTTTATGAGATTCAACACTGATGAAGGTGACACACAATCTAGCCAAGAAAATGGTCTTGGGACAGCCAATTGACAGAAGCAGAGGCCTTTAGGAAAGCATAACAAGCTGAAGAAGGAGCCCGACACCAAAAGCGGGATAAAATGATGGTGTCTCTCTCTCCCAACATGTTCTGGTGAGCTTCAACCCCCACAAGAACTAGAGAAGCAGTATCGTGCACACAGATCCCAAAAACTTCACAGCAGAAACAAGCCTTGCCACATCCACTGAGCAACAGCACCAGTCAAACCTGAGGAAAGGTTCTCGGCAGGACAGTCTCACAAAACTAAACTAAAAACACGACATGCAACAGCAAAAACATACCTTTGAGGAACATCTGTCTTAGTAAGAAACATTGATTTTGGGCTTTGCCTTTGTCTTCTAGGTCTAGCTTACAACCATGGAGAGAGTTTTACTCACCCAGGCTTTGCTGCTCATACAACTAACACTGCTTTCACTTGTATTTGGAGTTTAAAGATTATTTCCTTCGCTTCTCCCTCAGATCACATACCTCGAACTTCCCAGCTCCTTGTGGCTGTAGCTCTTGAAATGTCCTCCTGCTCAAGGGGGCTGGGTTGGGAGTAATTGGCATCACCTGCATGGCACAGCTATTTCTTCTTATAGAGACACTCCTGCATTTCACAGCACTGTGGGTGGGAAGCTCAATTCTTTTCACATGTGGCTATTTTTGATGATATTTGAAACCCAAGAGCAGAATAAGCAAGGTCGGGCTTTAAATTGCATTTACATGTTGAAATAAAATGACTGTTAACAGTCAGCCTCCTGAGAGTTTAATCTTGCAGCCTGCTGCTACAGCATTCATGGTATCTTTTATTTCGCGCCTTTGCTGATCATGGAGGTGTTGAGGCCAGAGGCACTTCCCTTGGTGTCTCCAAAGCCAGCCCTGCGTGGGGCTCGGGGGGGCTCGGCCAGCCCAAGATGGCGCCCACGGCAGTGGCGCAGAGCTGCAAGAACAGACCTTCACTTTAGCTGCTTTCCAACCCTTCCAATGGCAGATGTTTTTATGGCAAGCTTCAGCACCTCCAGTAACCAGCAGCAGGGTTTCCTTTCACTGTCCTGTGCTCTGTAGAAGCTGTTTGTAGACCCTGTGGGCAGGCAGGCCCCTGGTGAGAGGCAGCCATGGGGGCTATGAGGGGGTGAAGGGAGCCAAGCTGCATTAAATCGGCAATGATCTCGCACCAACCGCCTAAAAACTGCCAGGAGCTGCTCTGAGTGAGCCTTTCTTACGAAAACACCCGTACCTGTGTGAACCGAGCAGCGAGGCTGAGGGCAGGGGGGCCCAGCTTCTGGGTTGAGTTACATCACCTGTTTCTAGCATTTCCTTATGCAAGGGCCTGCTCGTTGGCTGTTTCATCTTAAAAGTTAACAAATCTGGTAAAACCCAAAGATATATGCAAGTCTGGCAATGTCCCTGATCTCATAATTTCTAACATAGACATAGGAGCAAACTAATTCTTCCATCGACAGATTTTTTTTCTCCCATGCAGTGTTTTAATTTTTGTAGCTTAACTGTAGTACGTCCTTCCTGAATCCCACCACACGCTGCTGCAGCAGCCGCTGTCACTACAGAAGTCGACAGTCTTTCCAGTAAGCCAGTCCGTCCAAAGTATAAATTCATATCCAAAAATTACATTATTCCTGTAAGCAACTTATGTTATGAATAAAGCCCTAAGACAGAACCCAAATCTCCATGCAAAGCCGATGTGCAAACTCCTAAATTAAAAAGAAATCTCAGGCAGGTGGAAGTGCTGTTTTGGGACCTTTCTGGGGTTCAGTTGCCAGGGAAACCGCTTCCTTTGTGCCCAGCCAGAGGCACTGGCTGTTTGGAGCCTCATCCCAGCTATGCCTGAATATGCTGTAGCATTGGAATGGAAAGGGAACTGATAGAAATACACTGATAAAAGAAAAACATATTTAAAATAAGGACTTCCTCATGAAAACATCTCTCCCTAAACAACGAGGGGAAGCAGGAGCTGTTCTTGTGAAGCTGGGGGTCTGTGGTTGGAGACTCCCATAGCAAGTGACTGCCTTCTTACCTTCAAAGATGAAGGCAGAGGCACAGAGGGACAGCTCTTGGTATGTCATGCACTCTAATAGTTAAAAGCAATGCACGAAAAACTGCAAAAATTTAAAGGATATTTCCGACTTAAAAGTCACACTCCTCCCTATAGTTTTGACCTGTTCTTGTAGAAAGCACCAATAGTTAAAAGAATTGTTTGGAAAAAAAAATCCTGCTTTATTACTACTTTTTTCAGTGTTTGCTTCTTGTACATAATTATCTAGTTCTGTGTTTTTCTGCAAGTTCTACATAGACTTCAGGGGAGTTTTAAAAGGAGTTATTTTTTTGGTCTAGAGCTAAGTTATTTCCAGTGTTACCAATTAATTTTGTATGAGGAATAAGAAAAATGATTGCAAACGCACAAGAATGAGGAGGACATCTCCCAAGCCTTGACTTGATCTTGGTGAAACTGCTTAGGTGCGGCCAATATCTTTATTTTCTGACATTGATTTACATTAGAATCATAGCAAAACAATTCTAGTTTGATGGATTAGCTTTCATTCCTTGATGCATTCTTAATCTAAAATTAACAGCACCCTCAGGTACTTTGTTTTTCTACAAGTGGTTTGTGTTTCCTTCAACATATTGATGTAGCTTCAATGCATTTAGCTAGCCCTCACCTTAATAGAAGCCAGTTTAATGGTCACCCAGCATCTATCTGAAGTCAAAGCCAGGACAGGAGATTTACAGAGACAGGGAACATAAGCAAAGTAGAAATGAAAACTGATACCTACGAATCTGAGACTTCTCTTCAAAAGAATAATGGAGTACAAATAAACAGTATAAAGTAAGTCATCGCAAACTCTTTGGACCCTAATGACCACTAACGTAACGTGCTACAAGGACATGTCTAACACGTTTAGTGGAAGAGTGCTCAAGAGTCCATGGTGTTGCTGTGGGATAAACTACGCCACTGAACATGATCCCATGATCTTACCACGGAACTATTAATCTCAGTTTCCCGGTCTACTGGACTGAGTACCATCAGAGAAGAAGAAAAACATGTGATCTGATAGTGTGCTACATATCCTAAGAAGGGCCATTTAAAAGGAATGCAAAACTGATCAGGAAAATGCATTTTTTGTCATCTCACAAATCTCTAGTAGACATTATTACAATGTATTTCAGGGAAGCAAAGAGGAACTAAAACATTCATCATTCTAAATGCCATTTGGCCTTTGAGAGCAAAAGCACTAGAACAACAAGTAAAAAAATCATCTGGAATAGAGCAATTATTTCAACTTCTATTGGGGAAAAGGTTCAAAAACATTTTCAACTTCACTGGCAAGATGCAGCTACAGACAGAGCTGGCTGGTTTCTTGTCTCGTCCAAAGGGCAAGTGCTATGCCTTTATTACAGACATTTCATAATATCTGAGCAAATGTAAGTGATTATTTTAACAGAAAACATAAGGTCAGACATGCTAGTGCTAGATTAAGAAATTGAAGAAATAAAAATTTTTTAGAATGAGTTCTTTAACTTTTGTATATTCATTAAGAGAAAAGCCTTATAAAAGAAAAAAACTGGGGACAATCATTAAAACCAATCCCATGAATGAAGGTGGAGGTCAAACAAGCTAAATTCTATAAAATTGGAGGGAATGTGACTAAAGAAGATGCTTTCCACCAGGCTTAGAAGCATCTTGTACAGGAATATAGGAATATTCTGCTTTCTCCCTCCCAGGACCTGCCAGCTGCTGATAATGCACCTTCCCTTCGCACCAGCTATGGCTGCACCTGTATCGCTTGAAATCCACTGAAAGTCCCCACTCATCCAAATGGATTTTTACATTCCTGTGCCATCTGACAGAGCCAGGCACGTCTGTTTTGGTAACCATTTTAGAGTGGTTTCAGGTCTGACTCCTCCCATTGCTTCCTTAGTGCCTTCATGCACACAGCTAGGTGGATGTACATCAGACACCAGCCCTCCCCATCCTGCAGAATTACACCAGTTTATAGCAGAATAAATCACACAGAGCTTAGAGATCATTGCTCCAGCTTTGGGCACATTAAAACTGTTCAAACTATTCAGATAGAGACCATGCTTCAAATTGTAGGACTTCTGGCAGATCTTGTTAGTACAGATGCAGAAGTCCTTCACAGGCAGCTGTTTTGACATTCTGGTTAGGAAATGGATGCCACATGCGCAGAGCTTGGTGCACATGCTAGCTCCTTGGCAGAAACATGCTCAAGTCCATCTGCTGTATGCGGCAACTTGCCAACTCACATTGCAGATTATAGGCTTCAGTTTGATAGAGGAACGCAACAAAATCATAGTTTAAAAAAGAGCCTGAGAAAAAAAATGCTGTTATGAGAGATGTGGGAAATACTGGAAATGAAAATCCTGATAAATACTATTAGTTTGTTTAATTTGTCTTTTTTTTTTTAAAGGAAGTAAAGAACTCTGAATAAACACTGCAGTGACCAGGCATAAATATATCATTTGCACCACATGCAACTGTAAGCGTGCTTGTATGTTATTGAAGCTTCATTGTATGTCTCTATACAGAAAGCTGCAGTTCTGGCCATGCCTGTTATGTTCTGCAAGAATGCCACCTGAGGAGAACTTTTTCATTCTCACAATAAAGCTTTTTAAGAGCTGTTGGCGTTGATTCTGCCTTACTTCTCCAGGTATGTGTCAGAAGCGCATAAAGCAAAAGGGCTCTAAGCTGTGGTCAGAGAATAAGCCCTACCAAACTGGCAGAAACACTTACAGACACGACTTGGTAGGAATTACACTATTTTGTTAATCAACAGTTTAAAGTACTGATTCCATCCCCCCACCAAAAAAAACACCAGAGAGATCTATTATTTGTGAAACAGTAACCTGGACGCATTGAACTTTGATGACATTTCAGGGAACAGGCTTCTTTCCCTAATCAACAATTAAAGCACATTATATATATAATATGTATCCTAACAACATATTGTAAAACAAAGAGATGCAATTTTAAGAATTGAAAGAAATGACAACTTATGACCATCACAGCTGGGTAATATTTGGTATTTCTTTCTCAGACTCCTTGAGCTGAGGACAGGAAAACGTGAGAATATTGGCTTATCTTTGGGAAAAATTGGTCAACAATACCCACTTCTCCATAACTTTCTAGTCCTTTTTCTTGAGAGAAACTAGACATATAATTAAAATGTTTGAGCCAAAAGATTCAAAAAGCATGAGACGAGAAGTAATAGGAGATATTTCTTCTGGTTTTCAAGCCAATTTCATGGTAGCGAGGGAGAAACTAGGCAACGAGTAGTCACAGCACCACATTATTTTTTTTAGTGTCTGCAGCAGGGAAAGTACATAATTATAGGGGAGCCATTAGTGTCTAAATAAAAAATAATAAAAACATTCTGCATACCACACTGACGTGCTCTCTTTTAATTCCCAGGGAAACTCCAGTCTTTTTGAGGAAGAAGTTTTGCCTCCATGAAATCTGAGATTTCGGAGAAATGTTTTCACTTTATTACATAAGCATGAGAGGAAACTGGATTCAGTTTCTTTCAGGTCCCTAGACTCTGACACCATGTCTCTTATTTTCTTTCTGTTAATTTCCTGGAACGATGAGGTGTCACAGAGTAACCTGCTCTTGGTGCCAGCAGCAGCGGTCAGGATATTTGTTGCCAGCTATGGATTAACAGAGGAATTCTACCACTTTTCTAAATTGTTGCAAGACATTTACTGTAAATGCCTATTGCTCTTAAAGTTACTACCCTTGATAGAGATCCTTTGCATGCCCATGTTTCATTTCAACTACCTTCCATCTAGCCTTTGTTAGGGAAACACTGATATGGCTTGAGAAGACTCAAATTCTGATTTTTGAAAGAAAAATTGATGATGATTTCATTTTATCTTTCATATGTAAACATCTTGTGAAATACCCAATTTAGGTAAATTAAAAAAGGAGCTTCATAGCAAGAAAGTAAGCTGCCACTTAGGACACTTGAAAATGTTGCTGACATTCTACGTGTGAGAAGATCAAAGCAGAGATGCTCTGAAAAAACAACTGTAAAATGCCATTTGATTTTGTTACAATTTTGTCATTATCCCCCAGGAGTGACAGGGGAAGAAGTGGAGAATCAATACGACTAGTGGATCTCTTTCTCCAGTATATTACTGTCATTTAGCTGAAGCTGATAAATACTGCAGCTGAAGTGCCAAGAAGGAAAAATGAGCAGCAGTAAGGCTCACTGCAAATTAAAATTAAGAAAAAAAAATAAAAAATAAATAAGATAGGTTAGAACATGTCTTGACATGTGGTCAGATATCACCAGGCATCCCCCTATCCCAGTATAGATGAATAGTCAGGAAAGATACTAATGTCCATACCTGTGTAAGAAAAGTTTTGAAAAGTTAACAGTGAAGAGGTGACACAGCAGAAAATGAGGGGTGGTGGTATTATTAACCCTTTTCTTCTTTTTTGACACGAAACACACCGAGCTGAACACAGAACTGGTTATCTGCCCACTCTGCTTTGGACCCCAAATTCCTTCCTTAACACAGAAACAGCAATAGATCAAGAAATAATTGCTTAGACGCACCAGGAGAGCGCCCTGGGAGCAGCAGCCCAAGCAGCCACGCTACACAGCCGCAGCAGACTAGCCATGAGGTGCTGCTGCTGTTTCTGCAAAAGAAAAGTTTCCTCCAAGCAATCACTGTAGGGATTGAATAGTGGCAGGAGACACAAGTGGCAGAAATCAGACATCTATATGTGGCAATACCACAGCGGGGGCTTAATCATCTCTCTACTTATTTCAGCTGCCACACAGAGGCAACAGTGCACAGGAGAAAGATCACTAACTGAGTGTCAAGATTTCAAATGAGTTATGACTTCTTTCTTCCTTTTACAGGCAACTTATATTCTCTTCTCCTGAGCCAGGCAAACAATTCGCAGGGATTATGCTTGAGTAAGCGTCTAGTCCCAGGGTCCCTGACCTGTGGGACCCTCCAGTCTAACTCATGGTCACAGAAAATCAAAGAAAGAAGAAAGCCAGGAATGATGTTTCTCTCACCACATAATTTGCTTCCTCTTGATGTCCACATAATAATAAAAACTTACGTTGGCACATGCTGTAGAAACTAAAATTTCCCTGTACCTTTTCATATTCTTCAAATATAAATGATTGATTAAAGTTGGGTGGCAAGACCTGAAACAGTGTCCAACCCCACCTAGTCAAAGAAACAACAAAAGCATTTCTAGGTCAATGTTTATCTCGTCCTTCAGTAATCACTGACAATAAATCTGATGAATCTCTCCTTTAAAGTGCCAACTATAAAAGGAGCATAAGGCAGCAACTAACTGAGCAACAGATATGTATCTGGTGGATGGTTCCCGTCAAGGTAACCTATTCCCTCCATTCCTGAAGGCATCATTTCAAGCCTGGTCTTATCAAGGAGACTTTTCAGCAGGTCACTTTCTCTGCTACCACCTTCTACATGCCAGTGCAAGTGTTCACACCTATAAAATGACCTCGCAGAAAGGCTAAGTTGGAGTCCTTTTAATTGCTATTAGCTCACTGAACTTGACTCAAACTTAATTTGAGAGGAACATACAAGACCCCTTCTGCTCTTTGCAGGATATGTCATCTTGCCATTTAATGGTGTCTTTGATTATCCAGCTTGCTTTAGTTCTAACCATCCAGTGTGGTAAAACATTCCATGGAATTACAACAGGAGTTACCTGGTATTTGACCTGTGATGGTGTTGACATCTTTGCTGAGCTAGCAAGCGGTTTACTGTCAGCAAGAGCTTTTGCAGCAGCCATGGAAGGATATTGTCAAAATGTTCCATACCAGCTGCTGTGCTCTCCAGCCAGTAGCATTTGATTTAATCAAATGGACAACCCTCCTGCAACGTGTTGCTTTCTGAAAATAGCTGAATGACCATTATGTTTTATGTTAAGTATTAAAACATTATGGCTGCATTATGTAGTTGGAATCCAGTATCTAAGAATCTCCACACATATTTATCTAGTTGAGCTCATCGCCACTCTTGACAACTGGAAGCTGGAAATTCTTTCAGTTTGACAAATAGGAAATGAAGCAGCATAAATGCATTGACACTGTCATTTTCAAAAGACCAGAACAAGTCTAATGCCCCAGCCTAGGAACCAGGCACTAACATTTTTATGACTTGTTGAAAATCCCAAGCTTATCACTCCTTTTTCTCTCAAAGCACTGGGGATTGGTGATCTCCTCTTTCCAGCTCATTTCCACTAACAAAGTGAGGCTGTACCACTTAGAGTAAAATGAACAACGTAACAAGAAGCAGCTTCACAGGAATGGGTGTCTATCCTCATTGGTAGTCTGCTTTTTAAGGAACTGACTAATGAAGAAGGCACAGATGCTGCATTTGATGACATACAGCATTAGGTTTTTGGATGTGGACATGTGATGTGTGATTTGGCTTGAGATGTGCTTCCAATAAATTTTGGACAAAATCCTCCATTTTGCCTCCATATTTTGTGAGGCCAGACTCATGCTGGTATAACATAGCAGGAGTTTGACCCAAACAGTCACTTTTTCTGTGATCTGCTTCTTTATATTCAAGCTAACTATGCTTCCAAGGCCTGGCTTTACGAACATTTCAGGGAGCAGATACACACGGAGCTCCTGTGAAAGGCTACATGAATTCTAGTGTGCTGCAAAACTCTTTAATAAGTGGATTGTGATAGAATCAATCACTGGGCTATTCATCCAATGCTATTCAAAGGCCCTATAAAGTATGTGAGTAACCTTCATTTCAGAATTTCAATCAAGATATTTATTGAGAACCGTGCTGTATCTTCTGGTTTAAAAAAAAAATTTTGAGGGATAGAGGGGGGCTATAAACCAAACTAGCCCCAAAGTGGAAAAAGGTACACTGATAATGAAATTGTATTTAAAAAAAAAGTGTAGTCTAAAAATCCCATCATACACACAGCAAATAGCCAACATAACAGGTGACTCTGGGTACTTAAAGCTAGAATAAAACACACAGACTGATTTTTCAAATTAAACCCAAGGGAAATCAGTGCCAATTTTCCAATGCTTATCAGTTAGAGACAAATTCCTTCTGATTTTTTTCATTTTAATCTGACCCAGCCAGGAAACATCTGACACTTGCTTAAAAGCTAAAGGCAGCAGTTTGATTGTCAGAAGCACTGGGGACCCATGACTCTCAGCAAAGCCCAGAAGGCCTGTGCTGATGAAGATCTTCTAAAAGCCACTTTATAAGGGTCTTAGTTGGGTCTTTTTTTTTTTTTTTTTAAAGGATCTGCTCTCATTTTTTTCGCTTCAATTTTCATTCTGACAGTAAACTTGATTCTCACTTGCCAAAGACTTGTATTAATTAAACTATGTTTAGTGGAATAATCCTTCATCCCCTATCAATCCCATGGAAAGAAGAATCAGGCTTGTATTACTTTATACTTGAGATTGGCCATGAATGAAGAAGCTGATATATGGTTCAAAAGTGGTTAAAGATTCTGGTTTGCCTTAAAAATCAGAAAATACTGCAGAAAACCATGCCTGTTTTCATAATGGAAACTCATTTCTGGTTTTCTAGAAGGTGGCAGCTGATCAGGCAAAAGAAAATAGAAGAAGTCTGATTCCAAGTAGCAGTATTATTATTTGAGCTTTTCATGGTAGGCAAAGGGAAAGCTACTAAAGATTGCCTAGAACTAGAACTAAGAGTGAACTCACATGTCAAAATATGACCCAGATCCCACTCATCCTGACAGTCCTTTGTGAGAGTAAATTGATATTTCTATAAGGCTTTGAAGAAAAATAGTGTAACTGCTTGCACAATTACCTCAGGAGAACAGGCTGTATCCTGTTTTCTTTTCAGCTGCTAATCAGACTGTCTATAATGAAAACATATGCTCCCTCTAAAATCGGTGAGAGGTCCATGCCTCCACATCGGATTCACACTGCACCTACACTGCTAGTAAGGACTGACTTCCTAACTTAGATTCTTAAATCTAGATGCCTAAAATCAAACACCTCATATGAGACCTGAATCTGGGCCGAAGTAAAAGTATTAGCCTAAAGGTACAGAACAGACAAGAAATCCAACCATGTCCATCTTACCCAACACAATTCCAGGATTTGAAATGGGAAAAAAATGTGGCGGTCTCTTTACATTACCCATCATTCTTTTAAAATCCCAATACTCTCAGGAATTATATTCCCCCAAGCAGCAATCAGAACAGCACTGCAGTCCAACGTTTGTGTAAGATGCAGATGTTATACTAAAACCACCTGATATCAGAGAAGTAGAAACATCAAGGGAGGAGACATCAAGAAGGGCTTTGCATCATTCCATCTCATTTTCATTGTAAAAATGTAAACTTAAGTCTCAAGTGTCTTGTTAGGCAAGTTCAGCAAACGGGAAGCTTGAGAAAATGAGTTTCACTTTTGCTAGCTGAGATTGTTTTGGCATCTGGAAATATGCTTTGGATGATAGGAACATGGTTAGGAATTCGAATACTTTTTTTTCCCCCTAGTCTTGTAATAGCCTCTTTGAGAAATGCCTTCAGACTATTGCATTTATATTAATGGTCTCAGATCATTTACATCTAATCTTCCAGTGCTGTTAACAAAAGCTGGGCTAGCATGTGCAAATGTAAATATTTTTTTGATGTGAAATCCCAGTTTAACTATATAACAGACTTCAAAGCGGGTTTAATACTAGCAATGCCTGCCACATTGGTTATTAAACTGCTTTCTGTAACAGTTATTGCTTTAATTTATTCTTCTACTTTGGCTGCAGCAAGCCTCGCTTCCCCCTTCATTTACTGAGATACTTTTAAAAAGAAAATATTTCAAAAAGGACAAGTGAGGTATAAACCAGCAGCTACAGAAATGGATAAAATGTTAATCTAGACATTGAGATGGATGCCTTTATGCATAGTCTGGTTACTATGATCTCAGAGGAATCTGGGTTAAGGTATCCTGTTCCACCTCTGACAAACAAGGTTTCCTGCACACTGTTAAGCCGAGCATCATAGCTTGCAAGAAAGTCCTTTGGCAAACCACAGCTGGCTGACTGTTTCTCAGGAAAAGTCATCTGGGTGCCGGAGCGGATGGAACCCCAGAATGGGAGTCTATTAAACAGCTCAGAGAAGAGTCTGTCGAGCTACAAAATATCCACAAGACATCCGAACATAAGACTCACTAAAAAAGACTCACCAAAAGACTGGCTGTCTCAGACAGGTACAGCCGAAAAATGAGAAGAGGAGGAGGGGAGAGAAAGAAAAATAAGAAAAAAGTGATAATATTGTTTCAATTTATATTATTTTGAAAAGCAAGCCCTCCCCCCCCCAGCAGTTTAATTTTCCATTATGCAAAGTGGACGGGGAAGAAAGAGAATGACGCAATTGGTGAGTTTTTATGTTCTAATGAATTTCTGCATGACACTAAATGTCCAAACCCCGAGATGCTAAGGCATTTTTGACATATTTTGCTGTTGGAATTTATTTTCTGACTTCTGTGCAGCAGCTGCTTCAAGCCACAAAGGTACAGAAAAACTCATACCTGTAACCAGCGGTTTCAGTTACAAAAATCCCAAAGCCACATAACGCTCGAACTCATTCCTCCTCCTTCAGAAGCTCAGCTGAGGAAGCAACGATGTCCAACACTGCCTCAGGCTGCGCAACACTATCTTCATTTTAGACGAAACCCTTTGGTGGGAGAAGAAGTGCTGCAACTTTGCCAAACAGATCCAGTGAACTCTACTTTTCTTTTTCAGGATGAGGCTGCTGGAATTCACACACCGTGCCTGACCTCAAGAAGAGAAGCAATCCTCCAGTAACTGGCAAGTGGCGTTTGGATACAGCAGTGAGCAGAACTCCTCTGAAAACAGAATCACATTGTACCACAATATTCAAGTCTGTCAGAAGTAAAAGCCCAGTTTGTAAAAATTACTTGACATTCACTATAATTTTTTTTTTTAATAAGAGAGAACAAAGAGAACGTAAGAGCTAAGCCAAAACATCTCATGTTGATATTTTTCAAATGGAAAATTCTGATTATTTCGTATTTTTAATATTAAGTTATATGTCACCTAATGGAAAATCAAAACAAAAAAGCAAAAAAATTATATCTTTCTGTCAATAAGAAACAGATCTGCTTCCTCCAAAATATTTTGCAGGCTTTTCTTTCATGGAAAAGTCTGGAATTCAGAGGGAAAAGAGAATTTGAAGGAAGCTAATGCTTTGTAGATGGGGGTTCTCATCCTCCACACAAACTGAGTGGTGAGAGCAATCCTCATCAAATCCATCAGAAATATGAAGAAATCATACTTAGAACAGATCATTTCAGAAAAAAAAGCACTAGATGGTATACTCATGGTTTCCAATGCAAAGCTTTCCTGCACTTCAGAATGAGATAGTATATGGTAATACGCAGGTTTCCATAGCAAACACCTAATTTCAATATAAACAGAGTATGCTAAAAATGTATCTCACCGGTAGCAGCTAATGCCCAAGGGCTGTGGAGATCACCTTCCTCTTTTCAAACTACATTCACAGTTATTTATTATAAACAGACATTAGAATGGATGCAGAATTGTGAACTTCTTAAATGAATATCTCATCCACATTCACTGGTGCACAAAAGCAGAGAAATTCACTGCATTATGCAAATACGCATTTTTTCCAAATGTATTCCACCTTCTGAATAATACCCAAGAAAGTCTACCTAATGTGGCAAATTGCATGAGCAGAACCAACTTCTTTGTATTATTTTGTACCAATCTGCAACTTTTTAGCTCCTGCATCTGCCTCACTACCATACTGTTAGTATCAGCGTAACTGAGCAACATCAAAAACCATGGAGTGCTCAACAGGAGGTGGACAGTCCCGATGGAGCAAGAACATCATCCTCTTTAACACAGGTTACTTGACTGAAGGGGTGGGGGAGCACGAAAGGATCACAAGTAAGATGCACACAGTACCTTGTCTTTCACTTATTTTAGAAAATACATACAAAGAAATACGTGATTAATTCAGCTCCATATAAAACCAAGAAAATGAATTACAGTTCTCTTTCCCTATTCTTGTATATGGGGAAACTACAGTTTGCACTAACACAGCAAGCTGGTTGCAGAGAGACTATTAAAACATAGGACTTCCCATTCTTAGGTCAGCATCATACCTGTTGAATCATGTCACATCCCACAGGTAACAATACTGAATTTTATTTTTGTTTGTACAATACTAGAGAAGATAGGATCTGCTCAATTTAGGGCAACTAATTTAATTAAGATTTAAAATAGTTTTTCACTTATAGCTCCAGAAGTCCCAGAAAACACTTTTAATTTGCACTTTTACACAAAAAACCCCAGCAGACAGAGTGATTACATGCAGATTTAGAAAACAACAACAACAACAAAAAAAAGGAGCTTTCACAACTCTCCTAGACCTAATCAGGAGCTAAGTCTATTTAGATTCACGGGTGAATGACTAAATTGGTTCGGAAAGTCAGCAGTTCAATAAACATACTAAGGACAGTTTCCAGGCTACTCTTCAAAACTTGTCTCCCTTTTTATTCATCAAAAACCCTCAAAGACTTATTTTTCCTTGCCACTTTCTTCACTAACCTGGGAAGTTTTGCCTGTTGATAAAGACCCGCATTCTGCTTCTCTCCAGCTAAAATACTGGCATTTCTGAACAGAACAGCATCATTCCAGGGAGCTGAACAAGAGACAGCCGAGACAGCACAGACTAAAAAGATGATTTTTGCTCCACTTTGGTCCTAGGGCATCATCTGCTCACTGCTGGAAAGAATGGACACCAGCAGAGAAAAAAGCATTAAGAAATCAAGCAGAATATTTAATACAGGACCAATTTTCAAGCAACTAATTTATTCCAGCATTCAAGACTGCAGAATGGAAATAAGAATGAAGGAAGGAAATACTTGAAGAGATGAGACAGCAAAACTAGTCTGGGAAAAGCACCTAACCGATGACTTGTGTTATTATGTTAGCGTATTTCATCATCAAAGAAAAAAAAAAGTTGAATTAGACTTGTTATCATTGATGGCCTTTATACATAGTAAGATTTAACAAGTATGTAAATGTAATGCTGATATTTTTTTTAAAATCCGTTGTTACTACTGTCACCTTCTCAGCTCATTTGTGCTCCTGTTTGACAGCAGTACCTAGAGCTGGTCAAATACTGCAAAATGGTGTTTACAGAACGGTTGTATGAATTCTGAACAGCTGCTTGGTTCAACCATGTTTGCGCCCCTTGTTCATGAATATTCAAGGGAACATGTTTTTGTTTGCACAAATGGTTGGGGAGTGGCTGTTCCTGTATGAATATATTCTCATGCAACAAAGATATCCCTGCAGGATCAAGAGTGGCTGCTAATTCACTGCTAACTGCTTGTTATTCCCTTGTTAAAAAAGTTTTGGGGATTTAGTCAGAAATCAGAAACAGTATCACCTGACTCAGTTAACCAGTTGGATGCTACCACACACAAGTAGTCAGCAGCAAACAGCAAAAAGAGCACAAACATCAGGTGACTGGCAAGTATGAACTGGAGCAAAAAGATTCATGCAAAATTCAAAGCTTTTTGTGAACAGAATGAAAGAGTTAAATAGTGACTACCAGTCAAAATGAATAACCAGCCCGGTGCTCATGGTACATCTCACTTTGAAATCAGGTAATCAGGTAACTGTTGTTGTTAGCACATTCAGGAATAAGGGGAAAAAAAAATACAACAAACAAGCTAGGCTAGCAGATGTTCTCCTTAAGATGGCCTACACTGTGTTCACTATGTCTTAAACTAATCTTTTCCTGGCTTACACACAACACAAGAATCTTTTTTTCTTTAATGTGTCTTCCAGCAGGAAAAGCAGATAAATGATGTATCAATGAATCTTGCTTAAAGATGCATCAGCTGCATCAGCTGCAACAAATTTGCGCATGACTGCCAAATGCAGAGCAGACAGTAAGTGGTGTGGGCTACTGGATCTCTACAGCAAGGCTCCTTCGGACGTGCTGCCTTGCCTGCTCTGTGTCCACCAAGTCACCAGCAGCTTCTGACTGCTCTGAGAGTTCACCCACTCACCTACCCAGCAAAGCTGAACATATTGGGAGTTTAGTTTGGGGAGGTTCGGGCTGATCTTCAGAGAAGATGCTTAGAAGTTTGAAAACAGAGGTTATAAAGTGCCTAAATTTGTATGATTCATCACAAGATTTTATGATGCAGGAAGCTGAACTTGAGAAAGAGAGAGACAAAACACGCAGTGAGTCTATTAATTATGTAGATGCATTTCTCATTTGCAGATGAGAAAGTAGCATATTTCTATAAATACAAAGAAAGTAGCACAGCATTCTACAACCGAGTCAAACATCAGTCAGCAGTAACACATTTATAGCTAATCCTGGCTTGGGGGAAGGGACAGCGTAGATTGCCTCCTGTAGATACGTTCCGTTTAATTTCCTATGATTTCAGGAAGCCCTCATCAAAAAAAAGGTGTATTAATCTGTTGCTAAGCAGCAAAAGAGTGGACATAGTCATGTCCACATTTCACCTTGCTTTTTCTGTAGTACGCAAAGTTTCTGGAGGTTTGGGTAATTGCAAAGAAAGAAGCAAAACTCCACATTACATCATTTTTAGAAAAGTACCGGTTTATTATAACATAAGGGTTATTATGTCAGTGTTGTTCAATTTGTAATGATTTTGAAAAATACTGTTTTTAAGATACTAAATGAGTTGTTAGTGAGGTAGAATTAACTATATAAAACATATTTGCGATGGTGCATTACTATGAAACCTTTTTGACCACACAAAGCCTTTATGTGCTTTTTCCTTCATGCTAGCAGCTGTACATTGGGATATCCTCCTGCCTAAAGGGAAACTTTGAAGAGCCTTCCACAGCTCTGCAGAAAACCCTTCTGCTAGCACGTATCTGAATCTTAGTACACCCATCTAAATATTACCTGAAAAAATTTGATTAATATTCTAGTTTCTGCAATTAGATATTGTTATTCACACCTAGGGACTCCAGAGTGCATGCATATTGATCAGAAAATGATATTTATGGCTATAAGCATAATTATTCTGAAACATTAAAAAAATGAAGTTATTATTTGATTACACGCTTAACAAGATCCAACTCAAAACTTAACTACTTTACAGATTTCAGGGCACGGACTTAGCTTGTGAGGAAGATGGGCTTTACCATCTCATATTATAAACCGGACAATTTAGCTTAAGTGTTGTTCAAAATGTCCCATCCTTTAAAGTCTGGACAGCATTTCAGCCTCCAAACCAGTAAGTATTCTTCCTCAGGGTAGACACTTTTATTAGCTTATTCCTTCCCTGGCTTTCATCTCAGAGAATTTTACCCATTTACAACAGACTTATTTCTTTTTGACTCGAGGAATAACTGGACGTTGTTTTCCAACCTTTTCTCCAGCTCCGGCTGGAGGGACTCAGCCCCTGCAACTTCCATGCACTTGAGAGGAGGGCAGTGGTGTTCAGGGCTTGTTGATCTCGTGCTACTGCGGCAGGTAGCAGAGCCACCACCCTTTGCCTTTCTCCTTCCTCTCTCCCTCATGCCAAGACTGCTGCGAGCAGAGTCATCCCTGCCAGGAAGCCCTGAGCATTCCCAAATTCAGCCCTGGTAGACCAAAAGCCCTCGGGTCTTTAGGTCAGCTGGCGTACAACAAGGGTCCTGGGCTCAGAAGTACCCTTAATGTGTTTTCTGTTGTGAAGAAAAGGTGACAAAGGATCATGAGACTATATGAGGAGTTAGGAAGGCTGCCTGCGAGCCAGTCTCTAAGCCCCAGCGTGGTCTCTTCTGTCTCAGGCAGCCAAGCCAGCCTCCCTCTACCTCACTGTCACAGTCGGATGCTTCATCTGTGTCAACATCTTCTTTTCAAATCCTGCTTTGAATTTTTACTAGCAACCTGCACTAAACAGGGCTGACAGAAAGGGACAGCGAGAAGCCTTGCTGCAAAACTGTGAAAATACAAAGTGCTCGCACATCTATAGCTACAGAACGAATAGGCTGCTCCACAAGCAGCAGAACTGAAGAGGGCTGGAGTGCTCTGCATCTTGTGGATGGTTGTCCTGAGGTCTGTCTGATAAGGTGCCAGCTCCAATTGCAGGTTCCCCCTGCATTCAAAGCCTTCCTAACACCTCTCTCTGTGCTGATTATTTTATATTAGAAAGGGATCTGAGCTCTCCATGGAGCCTCTACCTCCAAAGAGTGCTTGCAGCGACTTCTACCCAGACACCTACTCCTGTGAAATCCACAGCAGTTAATTGCCTCTGAGACAGGCCCACCCTTCTGTCAGGTGGGCTGAACTCAATCAATGGACTCAAATCGTTGAGGAGAGGAGTGAGGGATAAAGGAAGAGATGAGTATATCTTCCCTACTGGTTCTTTAGGAAATAAGGCTAAAAATAGAAGCCTTGGCATAACAGGAAAAAATAGATTCTCTACCCTTATAGTAAATAAAGTCTCACAGGATGAAGAATAACAGTATCAATTCCTATTTTAACAAATTCAGCTGCAGGAGATTTAATTTTTATCCAAAGACACATCAGAGAAAATTAAAAGTCATTGATCTTGCTCATCTACCTCCCTTTCTTCTCCCCCTCCCTCCCAGTTTCAGATTTCAAGCACTTACCAAGAAAATTAAACACAGTCGTTAAGTAGGCACTAGAAATCACTTGCCTCTCAGCATCTTATTTCCTAAAAGGGACCCCATCAAAGCAGCCTTTGAAAAGCAACAAAACATCCACCTCCCATCCCCCAAAGCTTTCATTGTTTTGGGAAAGTTGGGGCGGGCTGCTTCCCTCTGTCCCCTATTAAGTCAATTATTCACAAGTGTGCTGACCTTAATATATTCTCCAGGGCCTGCTGTGTGACATTGTTTAATTTGATCTTGTTACTCACTTCTGGCAGATAAGAGGTTTGAGGATTTGGTTTTAATCTTTCTCACTCAAGTGACACTATCCTAAGAAAAATAATTACTTGTTTCTGACCCATTCTGTATGAGTTGATCGAAAGAAGGATGGGTTTTAGTTCTTTCAAAGTTAAAAAGTAGCAAAACCCAAAAAGGATGTCCCGCTTCTCCAAGCAAAAATCAAAGACTGATTTAAGCACTAATGTAAGTTTAGAGAAGTCAAACCTATAACAGAACTATTTCAGCTCTATCTCTTGAATTGCACAAGAATACGGTTTTAATAGTTTCTTTCAAAAATTACTTTATCAAAAAGAAATTATATTGTCCTGGAATATCTGCTCATTTAGATAACTGCTGTGTATACATTTCATTTTTGTTCTGTCCCTAACAAAAAACTAAGTTATAGCACTGAACATTTGGGTGAGATCTCAAATTAACTGGAATACCTATCCTTCGAGGAATCGGCTGTGCATTATGAAGTTCATGACAATACTAACAAGGCATTGTCCAGCTGAATATGCTTTTGCATTTTCAGGTTTTTTTTCCCCCTACTTGTTCCTATGCACATGTCAGGAACAGTACCTTTGTCAAATAAGGGGAAAAATGGGCCAGGTTGCTGAGAAACACCTTACACAGCAAGTTGGTAATAAAAACAGAACAAGAGAAGTCTGGGGATCAGATTTTCTCTTGGAAACTGAGCTGGATCATATTAGACCCAGATGATTGCATACGAACCTGAGAAACTATTTTCTGTACTGCCATCAAATCAAGTTATTCCAGCTTCTAGCAACAACATCAGGGGAAAAAAAAATGTGCCTTATGTACAATTAGAGTGAAGAAGGGGAAAACGCGCAGCTTCTGTTCTGCCTTTTAGAGATGGATCGTTTTTTGAGGGCAATACACTGGGAGACCTTTTGATATAAAGCAGCAGAATGTTTTCAAACTCTAAGCTAAAAGAGAAGAATTCCAATTCCACGTTTGCCTTAGAAAGCTTTAGGGATTTTTATAAGCAGTCTAAAATTATTTTATCCTTAATTACTCTGAATATATTATTTGAATATTTCCAACTCCGAAGGTAAAATGTTTCTTCTATGCATGTGCATTTTGCAGCTAGATACTAGGAAAAGTATAATTTTAATTCATTGTGAGAAATGAATATAAAATTGTATTTGAGATTAAAAATGACTTTTTTTTCTACTAAATTATATTGCCAGAATATGGCTGGAAATCCTTTGCATATTCAGTAGGAGGCTATGTAAGGTCACAGCTACTCACTGAAACAACAAGAATAGCAGATGAAAATCCGCAGAGTATGTTAAAAACCTAAGAACTAGTACCAGTAGCGTGGCAATTACTAGTTTGTAACTAAGATGATTGAGGTAAGCCAACTTTATTCTTTGTTTCAGCAGCAGTGAGACGTGTTTAAGGGTTGTGGAAAGCATTAGGCAGAAATCCATAATGCTGAGCAGATATCAAGGGCTGTTCCAATCAGACAAAAGACAGGAAATTTTAGCAAGTTTTTGCCAAAATTACAAACACGTATGTCTTACCTGCAAAGGGAAATTAAGGCTCAACATTTATTACAGTTAAAAATATAAAAGAAGCCTATAGCATAGCATCACATAAATCCAGGAAAAACGGACAGGCACAATTAAAGGGCAAACATCACCAGTCTGCCCCTGTGAAGACTCAGCGAGAATGAGGGACATTAATCAGGAAAATTCTCTGCGTCATTACAGGGTCACCAAATTTAGAATGAAATAATCACAATATTAAAAAAACAATTTTACTTCCTAATGAACCATGTTACAGAACAGCATCCTCAGTCTTTTATGTCAGGGACATACTCTGACACAGATGCAGACTCTCAAAAATCTTTCTGGTACTGAGATTACATTGACATCAGTGGGGGCTTGGTTCTTAAATTCAGCTGCATCCAGGCCTGAGTCACTAAGGACTGGGCATCCTTTAGGCAGATGCATGTGCTGGCTTGTCTGACAGAGCAGCACAGAGTATTCAGTTGAGTGAAGTTAAAAATGTTGGTTTGCATGCAGGAATCATAAGAAAGAATCTGGAGAGAAATTCTGTAAAAAATTTATCAAAAGTGTTGAAAAATCACTATCTCAAATGAGGCTGGGCTGCTCGCCTTTCTTCTTTCTGAGGGCGAATCAGTAGAGAAACGAACAAATGTTATCTGTTTTATCTTCAGGTTGGTTTTCCCCCTCCCCCAGAAGTGCAGTGTCTTACTGACCAAAAAAAAAAAAAAAAAT
>Ga0065711_1001572_pt1 | contig 42024 bp, 25 predicted proteins | sample Hoacrofraction12_FD_59098 | JGI IMG/M metagenome (GOLD analysis project Ga0065711, IMG submission 59098) | Hoatzin crop microbial communities from Cojedes, Venezuela - Epithelial fraction 12 v2 (version 2) | ecosystem: Host-associated > Birds > Digestive system > Esophagus > Crop | place...
ATATTCAAGACCCGCCTGGACGCGGTCCTGTGCAGCCTGCTGTAGGTGACCCTGCTTCGGCAGGAGGGTTGGACTAGATGACCCACAGAGGTCCCTTCCAACCCCTACCATTCTGTGATTCTGGGGTCTCACCAGAGTGGAGCAGAGGGGCAGAATCCCCTCCCTCAACCTGCTGCCCAGTCTGCTGGGGATGCAGCCCAGGGTACAGTTGGCACATTACAGGCACTGGTCTCGGTGCTGAGAACATAACTGCCATATGGGGTCAAACCAAAGGTTTCTTCAACCTGGTGTGGACATCTGGGGAAGTAAAGGAGAAATGGGGCAAGTGATGTCTCCTGCTTGCTCCTGGTAGTCAGTGGTTTAGAGGCTTTCTAAGCCAGAAGCCATGTTCAAGCCCTGATGTTTCATCACCCACCTGGGTGAACCTCCTTTTCCTGAATTTGTCTAATCCATTTTGGAAGCTGTTCATAGTTTTGGACTTCACAACATCCAGTGGCAGTGAGCCTTGCAGCTTAATGATGCGCTGTTTGGGGGATAAAAAAGCTCCATTCTTGGAGTGTCTAGCTTTTTTTCTTAATGCTGCACCTGGCCTGAGTCAAAACGTCTGATCCTTGCATTAGCCTGAGCAAAGTGCTCCTTGTGGAGCCCCCAGCCTTGGACTGATCTGCAGGGCTTGGTTAGGCTTCAAGTCAGTAGCTCAAGCTTAGAGAGCCAGAAGGATGGATGGGAGGTGTTTTGGGAACTTGAACTGCCCTTGTGAAGGAGTGTGCTTACCCCGTGAGTGATGCTTTCCAATGCCGTCTTTGTAAACCTGCTTGAATAAATATAAAGCAGCAGCAGTGCAAAAGCACATTGAACAAACATCTGTGGGGTTTTTTGGTCCTTTTTTTTTTTACATTTCAAATGCTAAATATCCTTTTCTATGTGCAGCTCTCCCTAGATGAGGGAAGTTACCAAGACCGACCATGAACTTGGATTTTCTTTGCTTGAAACCAAGACGACTGCTGCAGGTTTATAGCATGGGTGACTTTCTGGCTTTTAGGAACGTGAGCTTCGTGGTAGGAGCAGGTGTAATGGAGTTTGCATATGGCTCGACTCTTCGTTGCAAGAAAATCATGCCATTGAGGACCTGGCCTGTTTCCTTTGGTCTGCTATCTTTAAAATCTCGTGTAAATTTTTTTACTGTGTTTCTTTGTGTGATCTGTTGCATCTGTGGTGGTCTCCTGGTCAAAAGCTATTCAAAAACAAGTCAGGGAGAGGGGATGGTTACGTATATTTTCTAGAAGTGTGATCTGTAACTGTCCCTTGTTGTCTATGTCATGGAGAGCTGTTAGGCCCAATTCTAGGTTGATATGAACTACTCTAACCCCATGTCAGGGGTGGAGCTGAGCTGGTTTTTATTGCAGCAGGGATCCGAGATCCTGGAATGGCAGAATTTTTAGCAGTGTAAAAAAAAAACAAAAAAAAAAAAACAGACCCAAACCAAACAATTTACCATTCAAAAAAACTCCAAACAAAAAAAACCCACACAACAATCAAAACCCCTTGCCTTATAGTTCTGTCTTCTTGCTGCAAGGAGGTGTTACTGTAGGGCATAGATATGTTGTGCATGTGCACATCTCTCACCGGCTTGTCCTATCATGAAAAATATTCTGAAAACCTCTGTTTTTCCTGCTTCCACACCACGTGGAGCTAAACAGGTTAAACCTTTTGTTTTCTTCTGCAGGCTTATGTCTTCATCTTCTTCCATTGAATTGCCTCCCCACTTAGCTGCTTCCCTGCACCAAAAATCCCAGCTACATGTTGCCTATGGTCTAATGGGACTCATGCCAAAAGGAATGATGTTAAGCTAAAGAAATTCATTAAATAAAAATAAGTTGCGGCTAGGATAAGGAGCAACGGTGGGCTGCAGGGGTCCAGGAGCTGTCCAGGCGGGGTGGGGGGGAGTGCCGGCGAGGGGGTAATTCCTGGCACAGGCTGCCAAGGGTGAAGCTAATGCCATCTTAAATCGAGAGCGAAAGCCCCTGTTGCCGCCTGGCCCGTGCATTCCACTGGCACCGCGGTTCACCGGCTGGTTTTAAGTTGGGTTGAAAATCCTTCGTAAATCTTGTTGATTGCTGTTTCATTCTTGAGAGGATGAAGGGGAGAGGAAACAACCTTCCCCTCCTCTCCTCCCCCTTCCCTGCCTTCTTTCTCCATCTCTGCTTGCTGACGGACAAAACAGGTTGTTCTAGTGGAATTCGGTTGCTGGCAGCTCTTGGGGCTAAGCAACCTGGGACCTCCCAGCCAAGGGCAGCCAATAGTCACTGAGTTGTAAAAGCTGAACACCCCCTCCTCAAAAGCCCAGCAGTGTTGTTTTTTGTTTGTTTGTTTGTTTTGGGTTTTTTTGGTTTTTTTGAAGGTGTTTTGGTGCTGGGAACTGTTTGGCACAAGCCACAGGAATTGCAAGGGAATATTGCAAATGCTTGTAGAGCTGGTCCTGATATTTACCCTCTCCTTGCATTGTTTCCATGCTGGTGAATCCTAATGCTGCAACTCTGAGATATTTACCCCTCAGAAAATGTCTTTTGCTCTGGTGGACTGGAAACTTCCTGAATAAAGTTTGTCGTGAGGGGAGGAGGGGGGAAGGAGGGGGGAAGGAGGAGAGGTAGTTGAGCCTTGTGGTTCAGGCACACCACGAAGGGCTGACAGAACCAAATTTGATTCCTTCCTATGCTGTGGGGTTTCTCTGTGATTGCTTTTGCCTTCCTCACTGGGGGAAGGGAGGCAGAAGGGAAGGCAACACTTCCTTGCTTCAGTGGAGTGCTATTAGCTGTAATTCATGACCTGTGCAGGTCTTCTGCCTTGCATGGGTGGGAAATGCTGCAACAGCTTGAAGTATTTGCTTGTGGTGCTTCTGGCTGCCACAGTGCAAAAATAGCTGTTCCTCATGGCACCTTGGTTCCATAGGTCCTACACAGGAATGCATCATAATGAGAACATCTCCAGCCCTCCACGTCTGAACTGAGTCACGTTGTTGCCCATTCACGGAAGTATTTTTCCTTCAGTTGCTAAATTTTGCCCTCGTGCTATGTGCCAAACTCTTTTTTTTTTTTTTTGTAATTTGTACAGAAGTTGAGGGCATGTTTTGGCAGGAAATTACATGGAAGCTTATTTATATGCAAGCGACCATCCAGTATCTGGGAGACAACCACCCATGTCTTGCTCCATTCACAGGAAAAAACCCTTCTGAACTGATGTGACAACTCCTTTGTAAAGGTGTTGAGGTCCAGTTCCCCTCTCAGTGCAGGACAGCTGGCCTGAGGGGGATTTCACTTGCTTGGACTGCTGCGTTCAACGTCTTGGGAGAAGTCCTCTGACTTCTGTGTGAACTTCAGCTAAGGCTAAAACAGGGAACTTCAGCATAAATTATCTCTGTGGTAATACCTGAGGCTGAAAAGACCTTAATGACTTGGGATCAGAGTGGCTGATGTGAGTTAGAAGCATTCAGGAGAGCAGTGCTGGAAAGGGAAGAGCTGCAGACTTGCAGCAGCAAATCCTTTCTTCCAGAAGCAGCTGTTATTTCTGTTTTTGCTGGATGCCAGAAGTAACTCTTGATAGGACCTGAGAGCCTGATGTGTGTGTAGCAGGATCTCTACATGCCCACTCCTCCATCCTCTTGCCCAAGATGCTTAGAGAGGAGAGCCCAGAGGAAACCACTGTGTAGATCTACTCAGGCAGAGGAGTAGTTGGAGAAAAGAAAATTTGAATGACTAAAAGCCTGGAAGAATTTACACTTTTTGTCTCCAAAAAAAAAAGGAAAAAAAGTTCTGTTTGAGCATACTTCATTGGGAGTCTGATGGAGACTGATTCCCTCCCTGGTAAGTGGGATCTGTTGGGTTGGAAATTCCCCTATGCTGTAGCTTTTGTCTTCTCTATCCTTCTAATTCCCACCACTGAGAAGAACAATCAAGGACTTGAAGGCATTCCCCTCTGAAGCACATGCTCTTAATTGGAGCATGAGTGTAGGATATGGCTGCTTTCCACCTGCACGAAGTAAGTTTGGAAGGCCCTATTGCTCCTACCACGTGTTGGTGGAAGTGTGTAATGTGGTAGTGGTCTCCGTAGCAGGGGTTGTTGCTTGTTTCTTTGTAAGTAGAAGCTGCGACTGAGATTTGGGCTCTACTGACTAGTAAGGAAGCCCATGTTTGAGGGGTTGCCACCTAAAGAAAAGTTCTGGGTGTGTGTACCATGCTATTGAGAGGAAGCTGAGTATCAAAATAGCAATTAGACATAGTTGTGATGAGAATAGCTGTATTCATTACTTGTGTTTCCAAATGTTTTTTTGTTTTCTTTAATGGTCTCCAACGGCAAGATGCCATTTTTTATGGAAAATGACATGGAGAGCAAAAAGGAGAGGTGAGCACAAAGCATAGACCCGGTTGGGAATGACTTTAAAGGAAAAGAACTAGCACATGCATAAGGGGCAGTGGTCTGTGGATGACAAGGGGAGGAAGCCTTGCAAAGTGCTAAGACAGAGGGAGTTTCAGCAAAGCTGGTTTTGAATTCTGGGTGGAGTGTAGGCTGTTCAGCTCTGTCCTATAAAGCCCTGGATGTTCTACATTTCCTTAGGCTGGGAGAAACACTTTCTCTCCTGTCACCTTCTTTGATATTGGTGAAAAATTTGCACTGAGGAAGGGCTGAGCTAGAAGTGAGTGACTCTAACAAAGGAATCTTCATGAAGGGACTTAACACTTGCTGAGATGGCAGGATGTTGTGGACGCCAAGAAATCCTTGCTGAAGATAACTTGCATTATTTTTTTGTAAGGACTTAAGGGGATATGGGAATTTTTTGCATGTGTATACATTAGCCAAAGTAGGAAACATTTTTGCTTTGTAGCTCAGCAAATGGCAGTGGACTTTGCATCCAGCATGTGTTGTGGATTTTGTGGTCTAAGCAAGGCGATAATAGACCTGAATGCCGAAAGCTGGGGTGAGCACTGTGTCTTGGAGTGAAAATACTTAGTTCTGACTTTGAGGAGTAGAAAGAAAATAGAGAACTAGCTGTTCAGTAGCAAAGAGGAGAAAGCTTTCTCTGATCCCAAGTGATTTGGGGGTCTACCAACCCAAATGTCTCTGGGAAAAGCGGAAATGAGGTTAGTGAGCTCTCTTTAGATAGTTTCCTCCAAAGGACATTGAGTTACAGTGTGAACACAATGGTGACACTTGTACCTGTGAACACTTCAAAAACCCAAACACACTGCAGAATGAGATAGTTGATTCTTCCGTGTCCAGCTCTTTCTCCAAATGTCAAGTCTTCATCACTCACTCTGGAACTCGCAGAGTTTTCTTGGGCTTTTGGCTTATTAAATTTCAAATAGCATTTAGCCTTGGTGGGATGTGGGGGAACCATGGTAGATAAATCCAGGAAAGTTTCTCCACAGGGAGTGTGATGGTGCGGGGAAGAAAGGGCAGTGGAAGGTTGTTGTATGCAAGCAATAATAACAGAAGCCTGGTTTCCAGCATAATCCAGTCTGGCTCCTGGAGTTGTAGAGTCATTAATTTAGGTATTGCAGTGAAGAAAGTTAGTGTGGAAGTTCTCAACTTTCCAAAAACTTTTTTAATTATTAAGAGAAATAAAAGTGGTGGAAAGAAGAAAAATTATTGGAAGAATAGCAATACTGCAGGAAAGATATTCATGTAAAAAGTGAAAATAGAATCAATTCAGTCTTTGTGCAGATGTCCCAAAGATAAATCTCCTGGCAGAGAAGGAAGCACCGGGATAGGAATGCAATATTTCAGCAGGCCTGTCATTCCAGGCGGGTACAGCAGAGGCGTTTCCTTGCAAGAAAGCAGCTCACCTTGGCTCGCGTCTCTGGCCGCACTTGTAAAGGAAACTCTTGAGCATGTCAAAAACACAAGTGCACTCACAGGCCTATGCAGGCACCTTTCTTCTGCCTCATCTCCCTCAAATTCTCACCAGGAAAATCCCCAGTTAAACAAGCGAAAATACAGGGACACGGTTGAAAGTGAGCTGACAAGGCAATGAAAACTCTTGACTTCTGAGATGAGCTGAAAGCAGGACCCATCTTGAATTGCCTCTTTGGAAGGGCAATAATTCCATGGTGCTACGGATAAAATTTGGCTATGCAGCTATCGGTGTAAGTTGTGCAGTGGCGGGGACTGTGTTTGGGATCTCTCCCAAGCCCGGGTGTTTGGAGTCTGAACTCCAGGACAGCAAAGCAGTTAGCAATGTTTGACATGAAGTTCATAACCAAGGCAGCTGAATGCCACCGGTAGTGTATGTGCAAACCGGATAGGTCTTGCTATTTACAGCTGGCGGTAGTAAACCTTTTGGTTTCCTGGCTTCAGGCTAGTGACAGATTAAACTGGAAGGAGAACAGTGCAAATGATGTTGCAAAGGTTCCTCTCAGGTAGGTGGGTAAGGCACTGAGCAACCAGGTCGTACCTGAGGTCTGGACAGTGCAGATGTGCCACATGGAGCAGAAATCAGGCAAGGTGCACAGAAGATTGGGTCAAAGTCTGAAGTAGAAACAGTCTCTAGACTTTGCAGATTCATATTGCTCTCGGAGGCCAGAGTTAATTTCCAGAGAATTAAAGCTTCCTGGGTTGTGTGCAATGAACAGTTTGGTCTCTCTCCAGATTCCTAGTGGACAAACGCACTTTCATCTCACTCAGCCCTCTCAATCCAGAATAATACAATTTCACAGAGGGCTGGCTGGCAGTTTAATCGTAACAGTTGTGGATCGGGTGTGTGTAAAATAAAAACCACCCCCCTTCATGAAAAATTTCCCTGGAAGGAACAGCTCGGTCTTTGTGAGGAGCTGAGAAAGCATCCGACTCTGACACTGTTGCCTTACAAGACCTCACTCAGCCTAGGTTGCATAAAAGGGCTTTATAGGATTATAAAGGTTCCATGCAGCGGCAGCTCCAAGGCAGCATTTCAGGTGGGGGCACCGGCTCTCCCTGGCTCTGCCTGTGCTTATTTATTATCGACGCCGTACTCTGAAAAGTGTCACCTCACCCCTCTTCCCAGGGCTGCTGGAACGCGTGTGCAGAGCTGAGGCTGTTGCACCGGTCCCCCCTGCTGAAACGGGCACACATCCAGTGCTGGGGAGGGAAAATGTACGTGCGTGTGCACGTCTCCTGCCTTTGCTCATGGATGTCTTCACCTGGGAGAGCTTTGTTGCTTGTTGGATAGGAAAAGCTTCTTTCCTCACAGCTTAGTCCTTGTCTTGTTCTGGAGGTGCTTTCCTAATTCGCTTGCTTCGCTCTGATTTGAACCGACTTGAAAGCCAGTGAAATTAGGCTGAGCAATAAACCAGGCAGTGGTGGATGGGTCTCTGTTCAGCATGTGCGTAGCATGGCTTCTTTTTCACCAGTTTCTATTTTCATGTCCCCTTTTCTCTCATGGGTGAAGACAGGACAGAGCTGGGTCAGGAAACAGGAGGTGGAAAAGGGTGGTATTCTGCCTGCTCTGTAGGACATCATGTTGGTGTCTTGCCTTTGGGTTGTTTTCTTGGGGAGAGAAAGAAGTGGGTGTCTGCATGCTGACCCAGCTTTCTCAGCTCACCAAGGTTGTTACCCACGTGTCCCAGATATCAGAGCTGGTGAACTCCTACCTAAGCCTTTTGCAGAGAGCAATGAAAATGGAGGTTGCTGACACTTTTCCATTGTTTCTCAGGACTTTCCATCCGTTGGTTCTAAGTGGCTGCTGGAGGGCAACCCTCTGGTGTTGTGCTCACCACGAATCCTGTGTTTTTACCTTCTCCCTATCCCAGGCTCTTTATTTTGTTTTCATTTGGGTGGTTCTTATTGGGACCCACTTTGGAGATACATGCAGTTGGGCTGTGCTATCAGCAACCACACATTGAAGTATCTCAAAGCCAAGCACCGAAGGGGAGGGTGGGGAAGGGGTTCAAAATTGCCAATTGCTCTGCAGAAATCTGGGCCGTGTGGTCAATTCCTGTATCCCTCCTCATTGTGATAGCCATCTGCTATGTGATACTTGGAGCTTATGTTTTCCAGAACATTTAGCTGAACAGTACCTGCTCAGTTGGAAAGGTAAACTGGGGAGGGGGAGCTGTAGAAAATGCTTTTATGCCTCCCTCTCTTTTCTTGGCCGGCTGAGGATATCTCTTGCACCAGCTGTGAAATGTTGCAGAAATGAACCTTCAGAGCAGAAGTATTGATGAAGGCCAGAAACAAATATCCTGGAGATATTGTTCCAGGTCTCTACTACTGTGAAGCTCAGACCAAGCCACATTTCTCAGGAACAAGCCTGCTCAGAGCTGTGCTTAACAAGGCATCAGGGCTTGGGTGATATTCTGTCTCCTTGGGGAGCAGCTGAGACCAAGTCCACTCTCTGTCCTAGTCCAGAGAGAGCAAAAACATAAGGGTCAACATTTGTCAGTGCTTCAAACGGGGCTGCTTATTTGGCCTTTTGGATGTTCTTTTTATTTTGGGGGAGCAGAATTTGGGGAAAAAACTATTTTTTTTTTTTTTTAGAAATTTACACTGATTACACTAGTTCTCCATGTTTCCCTCTGACTTCATTTTTGCTATTGCAGTTTTTTTTTCTTAATCCTAATAATTTTGAAGATAGCTGAGAGAACAAAAAACCAACCAAACCCAGCAGTTTGTTCTTACCTGGTTAAATCATCGTTAATGACTGGATCTGTACAGGATGTTGCTGGCTGTGGCTCAGGTCAGGATTTTGTGCCCATTGTGCAAGAAGGTTGGAGAGCTGAAGCATCCCAGCTGCTTGCCCTTGGAGATTGTCCTCCTGGTAGGATGTGTCCCACTGATTAGAGAGAAAGCCTCATTAAAAAAAGAAACAATGAATCACTGCTTCTGCAGGACAGGTGGGGTTTTAACGAGTTTCCAGGATCTATCTGCATTCAGCGAAGGAGTTGAGCGTGTTCTCCCCTACCATGCCCACCACCCCATTTACCCCGATGGTCCTGCAGTGATGGAGATGTCTGAGCCTGCGACCCATCCCCATGCTTGCCTCTGCAGAATTGCAATGTTCCAACACGTTTTCAATTCTGGCTTTAAGCAATTCTTCCTTTTTGGCTGGAGAAATGCGTTTTCATGTCCTTCAAAACCCTACATAGTGATTCCCATTGGCTGCGTGGACTGGCACCTGGCCGGAAAAGGGCAGAGCCAGGAGAGTGGGGTGCGGGCAGCCTGGCCAACAAACTGCTCATGAGCCCAGCAGATGTTCCTGCAGCCTTTCTGCTCCTCGGGGCTGATGCCAGCCTGGTCCTTTTCCAGCAGCTTGTCACTTGACACCGGGAACAGTACGCTGGCGTCTTTTGTTGCACATTGTACAAGTCAAGGACCTTATGCTCGGAGAAGGCAACGGGACACTTATTTCTTCAGGTCATTTTTTAGGCTTTGAGCTCATTCTTGCTTGTAAAAGCTTTTGGCAGTATCGCCTGTAAAAGTGTATCCTGCTCTCAAGCCTCAGGCTGTGGCGCACTAGGTTTTATGTCAGGATCTCTTCTGCTGAAGGCAGAGTGGCGGTATGTGCTTTCTTGGTGTGTCCCTTGGGGTCTGGTGGGACAAATCACCCTCTCTCCCTTCCCAAACTGATTCTGCTTGATGTGCTAAAATAATTTTTTTACTGCACACAAGAGTGCCTGTAGTGTTTTTTGCTAGTTTTTCTGAGTTTGCGCAGTGAGATATCTTGTATTATTTCTTCCCTATTTCAGTTTCAAGACAGTCCTGTGGTGGAGACTGTCAAGGCCTTATGTCCAAACAAGCTCTGTGAGAGCTGGTAGAGGAAATAAACCCAAGCATTGCTTCTTACCCTTCTCTTCTTGCTGCCACCTTGCTGTAAAGTCACACTTTGCCCAGGCATTGGCAAGTCCACATGCGTGCTTGACTAGAGAGAGCCTGATCCCACCACAGCCCCTACTTCTACCACAGGTTGTGCTTCTCTCTCCTCACTGCTGTGACCCTCTGTTCCTCTGCAGGCTAACGGGGAACGAACCCCTGACCATCCTCCCTCTGACCTCAGAAATGGAGGAAGCTGCCGTCAAAGCCCACTACAAAGTCTGTGACCGCCTGAAGCTGGAGAAGAAGCAGCGCAGGATGTGCCGGCGGGACCCCGGCGTGGCCGAGACCTTGATGGAGGCGATCAGCATGAGTGCGCTGGAGTGCCAGTATCAGTTTCGTTTCGAGCGCTGGAACTGCACCCTTGAGGGTCGCTACCGGGCCAGCTTGCTGAAGAGAGGTGAGCAGGGCTGGGGGTCTTGGTTGGGGGTGCTGACACCCCAAGCACCCATCAGCTTCCCTGGAATTTTGCAGAGTGGTCATTCTGGTGCATCCTTTGCCAGCAGTTGGGTCACCACCTCCCCAGAGGTCCAGAAAGAGCTTGTAGAAGGTGAACACCAAGCTAGACTCGGCTCATCCATGAAAATGCACAGCAGGCAAACAATGTGCTGTTATGGCAGTAATTCATATGCTTATGCTAGCGAAGCATCCCCTGTCCACCTCCGGTTGCTGGCCATGGCTCCCATCCTCAGAGGCTGGAGATGTTCATGTGTGCATCTGCAGTCAGTAGCTACAGTTCCTCCTTGCCTCTACAGGAAGCTGAGCTGTTACTGGAGGGGAAGGAGTTGAAATTCCTAAAGCTGTCCCCTCTTTTTTAAATAGTTTTATTTTTTTTTCCTATTTATTATGTTAACCTTTCAGGAAAGAAATGTTGAGGGAAACAAGGCAATCCAGGCTGTTCTGTGCTGTCCTGTTAGTGGGGGTAAGGGGAGCCCTGTCATAGTGCAGGACAAAACCTGCAAGTGTTTGTGTCCTGTTACTGCTTTACCCAAGGAAAAGCTCCCTGCATGTGAGTGATGGGTAATTCCCACACCCCGTCCCAGCAGCTCAGGTGGAGAGGACCAGAAGCCGAGAGGGCGTATTCAAGGAGCAGGTGGTATTTTTCTCCTTCCTTTGTGTTACCTCATCTAGTCCAGTTTCCTGCACCCTGCCAGTAAAATCCATTTATTATTTCTGGACTGCAGCTAACAGTGCAGCAGGACCGTTTTACAGATAGCTTGCATGGGTCTTGAGGGCTTTAGTGAATTCCAGAAAATCCTACGCCCAGTGATGGAGCTGGACCTCGAAACGCAGGGTCTGACGTGCTCAAACAGAAGAGCAGAGGTTTGCAAAGTGCCCTCCCTTGCTAATTAGCGAGAAGCCATTCAGAAGCACTGAGGATTAACTAATGCACTGTCACTGACTGCGGTGGAAACAAGGAAAGTCCTTATGAAACCCAAGAGGTCCAGCCAGAGCTGCAAGATGTTTAAAAATATCCCTGCATGCCGGAGGAGAGTCCCTGGATCGGAGGCGACTTGGGGAAGCCAAGCACTTTCTCCTGCTGACACCTGGAGGCCACAGCTTGTTCCTTCAGATGTGCCCAGCCCCGGGGGCACCCCTCGGCGAGGGGCTTTTCCAGGCAGCCTGAAGCTGAGCTGCCTTAAAACACCAGAGAGAAACCACCCCCCTCCACCTTGTCAGGACCCCGCGTAACAAATGGTAGCTCTGAGGGTTGCGAGGCTCTGCCTGCTGTCTCATTCTTCCATGTTTTATGCCCCTGCAACATCTCTGCCCTCCACCGATGCTGTAAATCCTTCGGATGTTGCTCCTGCGGCGTAACACACTGCCCTGTAAATCTTTCTCCTCCTCTCTGGGAGCTGCTGGTTCCTGGTTCAGCATTGCAGCAAGTGATACCCCAGGGCAAGGGGGCACATGCATCACCCACTAAGGCACAGCTATTCAAATATGTCGGTGTGGGCTGGCTTCCTTTCCTCCAGGACCATTGCTGGTTTTTAAGGAGAGGAAAAGAAAAAAAAAAGGCAAAAACCCCCACGTTTTGCTTAAGAAAAAGTTTCTCCCTCCACTTTTGCACTTGGTCACCAGAACAGCCTGGCTGCTGGTTTGCAACTTGGACTGATGGCAGCCTGTTTCTTAAAATAACGGGGGATTGTTTAAAGGACTTGTTATCCTCTTTGGATACTCGCGAACAATTTTGGAAATGGCTGAAACTGGATAGCAGCGGACGGCAGGCTGTCGATGCACTGGGAGTTAGAATGCCTGCATTGATTTAAAGCTCATTATCTTGTTACAAAATATCTTGGTGCAATCAAATAGTGCATGGCAGAGATGGCTTTAAACCTGGCCAGAGCCAAATGTCACATGGACTTGCTTGGAAGCTGCCTGCGGGTGAGATGATACCCGTGCTGATGGGCACTGGGAGTATGTGAGGCTTTTAGTGATGGAGAAAGGCAGAAGTAGAGCCGAATGAAGCTGCTGGGGCGATTGATGGAGGGGGAGAACCTGGCAAATGAACCATTCCTCCTGGCTTTCTGTCAAACCTGGTGTGCCTTGTTGCATGGTACTGATTTTCTGCTGAGGTTTCACAACTGCTCTGAATGCAGTGGTTCAAACCAGGAGGCCTTCAAGCAGGTTGTGGATCTAGGCTATCTGCTAAACTGGATCATGTTCAGGCTGTTTTCTGCTAGTTTCAATGCTTTAGACTCTCAGAGAAGACTTTGTACACCCTATTCCACTGAGGACCTTCTGTTAGGACACTGGTACCTCTCCATTTCATAGCACAAGTAGTAGCAGTGGCAAGAGGCCAACTCTACAACTCGGGAATGTGAAGGCTTGGGACCATCTCTCTAGCAGTGACATCCTTCTGACAGGCATGTGGGCAATCTGACCTAGGGTGTAACCTACAAAAAGCTGAACTAGCCTACAAAAGATGAAAGCTGCTTAGAAGGCGTTTTCTACCTGGAGGAGTTTGGTGGTCTGCATACCCATGAGTTGTTTTGTTGTGTGAATTAAGGAATTCTCCCAATAGTCCCAGTGAGAGAGTTTGCAATGCTGAAGATGTTTCTGGGGTGCCAGAGGACATGGTCTATCTTCATTGAGAAAGCAAAGAGGCAAAAGATAAAAAATATGTTTTTTCTCAACACTGACCACTCTTTGTGGTGTCCCCAGCAAGTGTGGAGTTGATTTTTTTTTTTCCTTCCATTGAGGGAAAGGTTCCTGCTCTTCTTTTCGAGGCGAGCAGTAGAATGGTCAGACAATTCCTACCATGATCTGGTTTGAGTCAGCACTTTTGGGAGGACCAAACATCAGTCTTCCAGGCTGGATTTTCACTGGTGTTCAGCATCGTGCACTTGGGAGTGCTTTGGGAAGGCAGGCTCTGGGGATGGGCCAGGGTAGCACCCTGTGAGCTTGCTTGGACTCCCAAGGAACTGTTCCAAAAATGACCTGGCAGTGTCTCTGCATGTCCTTGGTTGACACACCAGCCTACAGATATATCCACTACTGTCACCATCCACTTGTGTTATTTTTGAGTGGGGGATTTCTTGAGATGGATCCAAAGCTGTTCTGGAATTGCATCTCAAATATGCAGTCATTTATGGCTTCCATAGCTGGAGAATGAGGAGCTATAAATACTGGCATGTTTGCTTTTTATTTCTGGCTTTTATCATTTGGATCAAAATCATGGGTCTCTCTGGGCCTCAGTTTACACACTGAGGGGAGCAGATGCTGTTGCATCACTGCAGGTGAGCATGGAGGTGTAAAACAGGGGTGTGTGTGAAAGGTTTGAGATGTAAACTGCTTTTTGAGGCATTTGAGTGAGGTACTGTGTTGGGTGACAGGGTGGCTACTGTGCACTTCCCAGACCTCAGGTGGCCTTTGTTAACAATTTTGTTGGACTGGAGTAGGACCCAGTGATTTTTTTGTGGGCAGGAGGGAAGAACAAGGAGCCCTCATGATTTCTACCTCAGCCATCAGACTGGAAGTTTATGCTGGGTTCCTCCTGTTTGGTGTCCGCTTGGTTATCAGTATCGCAGTACCACGGTGATGGTACCTCCATCTGGTTGCTCGCCTTTTTCTATTTTCAGGCAGAATGACAGCCACAGAGCTGGTCAGATTTCATTTGCATTCTTGAATCCTGGCTTGTGCCACCTCTATCCCGTGTTCCTTGCTCTCACTGTGTCTTCTCCACCGTCAGTGATGTGTGTAGAGCTCAGCATACTTTGACATTGCTCAAACTATTCTCACAGTGGGTTATGACTTGATTTCCTCATTTTTTTCTTTAACGCTTGCTCCAGCTGCAATTAAAGCCGCCACCTCCTCTCTTGCAGGTTTTAAGGAGACTGCCTTCTTGTATGCCATCTCCTCCGCGGGCCTAACGCATGCCATGGCCAAGGCGTGCAGCGCGGGGCGGATGGAGCGTTGCACCTGTGATGAGGCCCCTGACCTGGAGAACCGCGAGGCTTGGCAGTGGGGCGGCTGCGGTGACAACCTGAAATACAGCAACAAGTTTGTCAAGGAGTTCCTGGGGAGGAAGTCCAACAAGGACCTGCGAGCCAGGGTGGACTTCCACAATAACCTCGTGGGCATGAAGGTATGTTGCAGACTGCTTGGGGTAGGGGTTCATGCTCTTGTGGGGTTTGGAGCGGAAATAAGGTGCTGTACTCGGGTATGGAAACACGAGTGTTGGATGCAAAACACATAGAGTGAACCTTCTGCTGGAGAGGTGAAGTCTCAGATATGGGACTATGCCTTGGTTTTGTCACTGTGCTTCAAGAGTTGTGCAAAACTCTTGGAGGGAGACCAGAGGGAAAGAAACGAGACTGTCCAGGTCTAGAAAACATGGGGTGGGCAGAAAGATTGTTGGCTTCCACAGGGAGGAGAGGGCCTTGCAGTGCAAAGGGATGGAAAGGCAGGTTCTCCAGGCTTACTCCTATGAAGCAGGACAAGGAGGAAGGGATTTATGCTGCCACAACACAGGCTGAGGCATGTTTTTCTTGGGGTAGTTAAGTAGAGCATGGGCAGTGTGTCATCTCCATAGCCAGGTTTCTTTAAAACTGGCCGGACAAACACCTGGCGGGGAACCAGCATAGATATATCCTCTCTGACCTCAGACCTAAAAGTCCCTTCAGCCGTATTTTCTGGCAGCCTTCCACTTTGCCTAGAGCTGCTGGGTTTGTACCTGGCAGTGCTTGGGTGTGTAGTCTGTCTTTTTTTTTCTCTCTTTTCTTTTTTCTTTTCCCTTCCCTATCCTCTGAGCTGGAGGGCTTTTTGCCCTTTACCCCATGTTACTCCCATGAGGCTTTACCCTCTTGCCTGGGGGCCTCCCTAATGGACTGATGTAAAGGAGAAAGTGTCTGCAATTGCTGGGTCATCCCAGCAAGAGAGGGGAAAGGAAGGGGCTTTCCACCTTCTCCTGTAATCTGCTTGGCTGTACCTAGCCTAGAGTTGCTCGAACACGAAAATCCCTCAGATTGGCCAGCACAGGTGCCTAGGATCAGTGTTTCATTGCACCAGCCTCGAAGGGGGACATACTGTAAGGCTATAAATAGCCTTCGAGCCTTGTTATTGTCCATGTGATTGGATGGAGGGTTGGGGCTGGGATGGGGGACCTGGGTCTCCAGTTTCCCAAGCGAATGCAGCCCAGCCAGTTGTGCATTCTAGGAATCGCCATCTCAGCTCAGTTGTTCCAGTGCGTATGCATAAAATGTCATTCCTCACAACAGAGTTGGGGCATCGGAGAATGCCACCAGCGAGTGCTGGCCAGAAAAAAGTCTTCCCCTTTCCCCACCACCGGATGCTCCTACACAGCACTGAGATTAGGATTAGAAATACCCTGGATTTAGCTGGTGTCTGGCTTTGGCTGACACCTTTTCTGCCTCTGGGTTAAAAGTCTCAGTGCCTCTGAACTTCTGTTGCAGCTCTCTGGTGTGTGACATGGGCTTTGCAGGGTGATACAATCTGTTTTAATCCTTGTGGTCTGTTGTTCCTGAGAGCCTTTCCCAACTCTTTGGAGTTGGCTGTGTAGCAGATGGGACTGAAAATGGAGAAGGTGGTCCATGAAGGCTGTTATTTCATGCTGGAGATAGCTATGAGATGTCCCAGCCCTCCTCCCCTTCCAGAGTCATATAATACAGTCTCATCAAAAGCTGTAAGGCTATGGCTTTAGGTGCCGCTGGCATGTTCTTATAAGTCCATGAATATTTCCCCTCCAGCAGTGATGGAGCTAAAAAACTTGCCCAAAGGATTTGATCTAACTCCCAGTTCTCTCCACCCCAGTAGCTGCAGTCAGGATGCCCATATGGCTGAGAGCCAGTCAGATTTAGGTTAGATGTCCGTATCTGTCATCTCTGCTCTACACTGTCTATGTGACTTTGAGCTAAATGAAAACCAAGGATGAGCTGAAGGGAGTGAATCTCCCCTTTCTTGTCCTGATCCCACTGTGAGTTAGTTCCCAGTGGAAGGGGAGATGTCAGGGCTCTCTTGCATCCTCTGCCTCCACTTTACTTGGCACAGTCATGCTCTGGTCATTGGCAGTGATTTCTAAGCACTAGTGTAATATCTACAGCTAAACAGCTGAGTAACAGTTGTGACGGTTGTCCAGACACTGAGAGCCCTCACGGCAATCCAAGTCAAAGACCTTTGCTGCAGGTCAGTGATCCGGTGTTCCTATTTTTGTCCACCCACACCATGTCTGTCGAGTTGGTATTGCTGTCTGACAGCTTTCCTTGCCTATTTGCAGCAGCAGATGAACTGATTTCTCTGTTTATGCTCCTTATACCATAGTCTGGTTGAAAGGCAAGCCAAGCAGCCCACCAGATTCACACCACCACTATGAAGCCAGGCAGAGAAGTGAACTGCACGTTGAGAAGGAAGCTTTTAGGAGAATGGTGGTTCAAGATCAGAACATGTCTCTATATAGTCAAGATAAGTGGACCTAAAACACTGGCGCAATGTGGTGTCATTAAGATGGTGATCAGAGATGTTCGAGTCAGAGATGAGGACCCAGACTGTCTTTGTAATTGCAGAGTCAAAACTTGCAGCACTTGCTTCAGATTTCAAAATACTGAAACTGATCTGAAGCCTGAGCATTGACCTTCTTGGTGTGGTTGATGGATTGTCTGTGATACTGATTACACTTGGCTGTATATAACATTGGGTCCAATCTGCTTCCTTCCTCCTGGTCCCACTGCAAGTGCAGCGTTGGTGGAGGATGAGAGTGGCTCGGCAGGCAGTACAAAGTTCCCTTGCTGAATTTATTGATATTTTCCTTGATGAAGGTAGTGGTTTAAATATGAAACTCCACGTTTCCTCCACTCGTCTTTCTCCGAAGAAGCTGCCCATCAGCTAACTGCTGCTGTATAGACTTCCCAACCATTGAGTAGCAGGAGGTGCTAACCTAGTGGCTATCACAGTCTGAAACCACTTTGAGCTAACCTAGTTTCGTCATTTGAACAATAACTCATATGTATTTGATTTGATGTGAATGAAAGGCAATATAGAAAGTGCAGATAGCATTGATTTGTGCCATTTTGGAACTAAGCAATTTTGAACTGGAGTGGTCATTATACAACAAAGATGCCCTTAGCGCCTTTAATGTGTTAAATGTCCATGTGAATTCCAGAAAGATGATTATGGCCATTTCAAGCAGGAGCTGAGATGGAAACCGAATGCCTTTCACAAGGCTGTGCAGCAAGCTGATGAAGGAGCAGGAGACTGAAGCCAGCTCTCCTGAATTCCTCCTCTGCACCCGCTGCGTTTTTCCTCTGACCAACCCGCAGATTTTGTCTATTAGTGAAGCCATACATGCGTGAACTGAAACCTTTGCTGCACTGCAGACTGCTTTGCATGGGGCTGAGAATGGACAAAGAGGCTTTCTTTTCTAGGACTTTGTTTTGCTACGGGAGCTTGCTGCAGTGCCAGGCTGTGTTGGTGTACTTAGGATGGATGGATGGATGTGCACGTGTGTGTTCGCTGCGGGAGTGGAGGTATATCTATTAAAGATACAGCACAAGCTTGGTGGTCTCTCACTGGTTCTTAACACCCATAATGCTCCTCATCTAATTACTCCCAAACATGGCAAAAAGTATAAATAGTCCCTTGAGATGCAGCTAAAAAAGGACCTGTGCTTAACTGACTGATTTGGCAACCAAGACTATACCCTTCTTGTCAACATGGCAGTTTCTCCATGGTGTCACACTAACAAACAATCTGCGTATTTCTGCAAGGGTGACATTACCCTATCCCGCCTAGTTTTAGCATCTCTTGGTAGACGTTCTCATTTAATTATTAATTTACTTTTTTTTTTACAACCTTGATGGGTCGTCTGTAATTTTACCACCACCAATGAAATAATCACTGAACATGTTGTGCCCACGATGGCTCACAAAATTATATGATATGACCTCAATCGCCAATGAAAGGGTGAGATTGTCTGGCATGAGGATGAGGTAATTAGACCAGGACTTCTCCAGCCTTCTCTTTATTGAAAAGTAGGAGCTCTGAATAGACCACTTATTAAAAAAGCAATTTCCCTTCCTTTGCCAAATCTACTCTCGCTCATTCAGCTATTCTTTCAGAGGAGTCCTGGGTGGAGAGGGTGTGTGCTGGGGGGACGTGTGTATATGTGTCAAGGGGATGGGGGGTGGCGGTGGTGAGAGAAGTCACTGTATTAAAGCTCTGTTGCCAGCAATGAAGTTTCTTGGTTATATTAATTGAAGCACAGGCAGCCTTGCTAAAGCTCTCTTCTCTTCTGTATCCTCCCCCCTTTTTTCCCCCTTGTACACACAAGTGCAGCCCTCTTTTGTAACCCATTAATGAAAAGTCGGAATATTAGAGCACTCGATTAGTTCCACTGGGCTTGAGTAAGTGATGTTTTAATTAAATTTGCCCAGTTTCTCAGCAAAGTATCATTAAACATGACTTTCCAACTCCCTCTCTGGAGCGTTGCTAAGTTTCTTAATCCCAGGAGTGCTGACCTCTTCCAGAGGTATGTCTGGTCAAGCATGTCTTACAGATCCAAGGGGCACTATTAAAGGGGGCTGCTGTTACAAAAGGAAAAAAAAAATTATCATGTTCTCATTCCCTTTTCCCTTTATCCTTCCAGAAGGAGGGACACAAGCAAGCCTTTGCCTTCAGGACCCTGAAGTTAGGGGTAAAACCACAGTCTCCTCGAGAGCCAAGAGTGTTTAGAGCAAAACAATGGGAGGGCAGAAACGGAGAACAAGATAACTTCTCCCCCTCAAAGGCCTCTCTTTAGGCAAAATCTCCCTTTGAAACTGGTTCCCTTCTTGAGACTTTCTTCATTGTTTTTTGCACAATATTAATCCATATGTTTTGGTCTGCGCAGGCTATATGCAGGTTTCTGAAGGATCCTTGTCACCCTTGTTGCTGTAGGGTTCAAGTCTAGACCCATCCTGAGATATGTTAAACCTGCACGTCTGAAACCATGTGGGATGCTATGGAGAGGTGCATGGACATTTTGTTGCTCTTCACTTGCTTGTTTTGGAAGACCATGCAAGGAATGGCTTTTCCCCTTAGGCAGTGCTGGCAGGGATCTATCTCAAGGGCTGAGCGTGCCTCCTGTGCTAGAGATGGACTCTCCGTATCAGGTAGATGTTTGCCCAGCTATCATCTGTCTGAAGAACTTCATGAGCTATCACATAACAAGTTATCAGAGCATACTACCCTCTTCATTTCTGTATCTCCATTTTACAGAGGGGAAATTGAGACCCAGAAAGATTAAGTGACTTATTAAAGGTCACACACAGGCGTAGCAAAGCAGAGACTTGCACCCTGGTCTCCTGTTGCAGAGACAGTGTTTACAAGCATTGTCCATCCAGTCTCATATGGTTCCTACTAGCAAACGTGATTCCAGTCAAACCCCAGAGCCTGTCAAGCAGGTCAGTTTCAAATGATAATCTTTGTTTTTCTACACCCTCAAAAAGTGTAATACTTGCTCTTTTTGAGGAGACAAATCCATATGAGCTTACTAACGCAGTCTGTGCATGAAAAAAAAACAACAAGGAGACAAAATGCATCCTTTAGGTAGTTTCTTTAGGGAGTGTGTTTGCAGCAAGAAATGTAGCATCACGCTTTTACCGAGGTGCAAATCAAACCTAGCAAACAGCAGCCTCTCCAAGACCAGCTCTTGACTTCGTATGTACAGATCAGTTTGCAGGGCCACCACTGGTATTAATTGCTCCAGGTTATGACAGATAGGAATGCATAAGCGTGCTCTCTGGATTTTCCCCTCCTTCTTTCAGGCTGAGATTGGCTAAGCCAAAGTTTTTTCTAAAGCCTGGAAATAAACACTCTGGAAAAAATTGCTAGATGTGTGCCATAAGTAATTGCAGTTAGTTGTTTATGTGGAGCTTTCTTAGCGTGTGAAGCACACTAGCAATACTGAAGGGCAAAAAAATTAGTTTTGAAGTTCGCAATTTAAGGTAGGGTTATGTTATTCTGTGTTTAAGTGTTTGTGTTTTAATGTGTATTTCACTAAAATATGAGTGTTCATATTTTTAAACAAGGAAGGGTAGTGGAAAGGGAAAACTGAAAAAGGAGTTTGAGAACAGGTTCAAAAGAAGGGCTTTTTTTTAACAAGATAGAAAAAAGAAGGGAAGGAAAAAGAAAAGAAAAAGAAAAGAAAACTTCTAACAGTTTGTGAAACTTTTATAATTCAACCAATGGCAGTGGCTGGTGTTAAGAGACAAGTCTGGTCTTCTAGTCGTTTGAGCATTGTGAAGAAATGAGGACTGTGGCTGCTGTCCAGACAAACATTAATGCTTGATCTGAGAGAGTAACTAAGCCTATTTAAATTGAAGAAGGATACGTCTATAGAGGGTGGAAGAGATTTGATTTTTAAAGAAGTATCCCAAAGCCCTTTCTGAAGTAAGACAAGGTGAGGGCAGGCTTTTTCCTGGATGAGCTGACTCTAAGGAGGTTCATCTGCTCCCTCCTCTCCCCCAAGCCATAGCGAATGGTTTGAAGCCTTCGAGCCGCAGACCAGCCATGACGACAGCGGAGCTGTAACCGAGGAATTCCCACGGCTGCGCGTCCGCTTCGGGCTGCTGCTGCCCAGACAAGAGTTGTCTGAAAAACCACCGCCAGAGCCCCGTGACCCAGCTGGGAATGAATGGGAATCTGTCCTCAGCGTTTCAGCTAAAACACTGAGAAATTGTGTGTTGCGGCATGTCTGAGGCTGATCATTACCGGGGCACTTAGTCTGAGCTTCGTAGCAAACCATTGTTGTGAGGAAGGATTACATGTTGCATAGCAATGCTCTGCTGTGATCCCTTTTCCCTATGGCTCTTGTAAAGCCATTTGGGCAGGCGGTCCTGCAGTGCTATCTAATTTCCTCTTAGCAGCAAGCACCAATAAAGAGGGTTCAGTCTTGCTCTGTCATAATTGTTTTCCCCATTGTGCCTTGGTCAGTGTTTGATATTCTCGCGACAAGATCAATGGGAGTTTGTGTTCCGAAGTCAAACGAACTAATTTGCTCAAAGAGCTTTATTTTCCTCCCAAACTGCTCTCCTATTTGTGAGACTACAAGGCCAGGTGGTGGTTCAGAGGAGAGTGGGAGGACATAATTTTGATATGTGATGCTATCCCTGACCCACTGCTTATCTTCATTCAACTTTGCTTTCGTGGTAGAAGCTCTCTACAGCATACAACACCATGAAAACTCGAATTCACACTTGCGTTGTTACTCCTGAGTTACTATGACTCTGCTGATGTGTGGTAGCTATGGTGTTAAGGCCATAGGGAAGTGTGAAATGTTTTGTGTTTTGGATTTAAGCTAATACATTTTGCTTCGTATCTGTGACAAGGTGGAAGCATGCATGGTGGTGACTTACCATGGTGTAGATGAAATGCAATTGTTAAATAAGTGGTGATGCCATGTGCATTCAAGAGAGCACCTGTGTAGGATGAAGGCAGATCAGGCTCTGAACTTTGTGATCTGCCTTGAAAAGAAAACAGGAGCTACCTATGGCTCTTGAAATTATAAGCTTGTATTAAAGTCTTACTCTGTCTCATGTACCCTAGACTTTTTTGTTAATAAAAACTAAGTTATTCTATCCTGGAAGTCCCTCCAGACTTGAAAGCATGATCTAGACATTTACCCATTTGTCCAGGGGCCCAGCCAGGAAAGGTTTCTCCTGCACTCCTCCATGCAACCTGCTGACTTGGATAAATCTTGCTCTGCTTCCTGGAGGAATGAGGTGGATTTAAGTGTCTCTGACAGGAGCCTGCAGCAAGACGAGGAAGGTCTTTGTGGAAGCTGGGGAACGAGATGAGAAACAGAAGGGCTTTGCCAAGACTCATTTTGGCTCGTGGGTGGTTAGGGGCCTGTAGGCAGCAGTTCTTCATCACACGTCGCCTTGAGTAGCTGCATCGTGACTGACAGCAGCAGGGGAGGCTCTCTGGGGAAGAAATTTTTCTAGGATTTTCACTATAGCTGCCTTGTAACATTCTTGAGCCCTTCCTGGCCCTTCAAGGAGCAGCTTTATGGGGCGGTTGGGATGCACCATACTTGCACAGCGGCCATATGAAAATCCACATGTTGGATTTCATGAACTGGTGCATTCATGAGTATGGGGACAATGGAAACCTTTTATACTTTGGTTCAGTACCAGTGCATGGCATCTAAGCTGTCCTAGCCACTGTTTAACAAGGAGATAGAAGTGAGTCAGGAAAAAAAGACTGTAATTCATTAGGGGGTTTTGTTCATTACTGTTTAAGCATGGACAAAGACAGTAGGATCTATCTACCTAAATATCCACGTTAGTACCCTTTGAGAGACCTTTATGCTCCTGGAGGGGCAGCTGGTGATGAAGTGCAATGTTTTGCAGGAGTTCAAATACTGCTCCATGCTGATATTTAAGCACCTGAATTTGTCCCGGAGCGTGGGATTCTGATGACAGGTCAAGATATCTAAACTGAGGTGCCCCCATGTGAGCCGGGTCCCCAGGCTCCTGTTAGTGAGTAGGGATGTGGTCAGCACAGTTGGTGGAGCCTGCAGAGCTGTTCAGTCAAGCATGTGCAGGTGTCTGCTCCCCTGCAGGATCCTCTGCCTGCTTTGGCTCCACCGAGTCAGATGGGAGTTTAGAAGCATTTCTCAAATGTAGGTGTTTAAACTCAAATGTCTGCCTCAGTGAGGTCAGGATCTGGATTTCCAATGCATGTTGTGCCATATCAACCAGCCCCATGTGGACATGTCGGATATACTGCACCTGCAATGTCAGGTCTCCCATCAAGCTCTGGCGAGATGGCTCCTGATGAGAACAGCCCCTTGTCAACGTTCCCTTCCTGCATTTTGTGACCATGTCTTGTTCAACCAGCTCTAAAGCCAGCCAAGCCTGTGCACAGGATCGTGTCTAACAGCTGAGCCAGTTCCTCTTGGTTTCTTGCTTTCTCATCTCCTGTACAATGATGGTCATCTGCTTTTCCAGGTGGAGCAGATGCAAATGGGTTGGGGGAGGTGGAAGAGTTGAGAAAAGCCTGAACTGATGAATGACTGTAGTGTGCAGCCCTCCTGCAAGTATGTCAGTAATTTTGCCCAGTTCACTGATGGTCTGGGCGTGAAATCAGGTATAGGAGCTTTGTTTCACATGAACTCAGCTCTCACTGCTGGACAACCAGTGAAATGCGACTTTACATAAGGGACAGTATGGGTGAGGGTTTTTTTTTTTTTCTCAGTGTTGAAATGTGTTCTGTACGCTCTTGTCTAACATTGTGGGATTTCTTGCAGAGTTGGCTAGACACTTTGGCACGGAAAGCGTGACAGCCCCTAACCAAGCCGGCCCAGCTGAGTACTATAAGCAGTAACACATCTCTCTCTGTAACCCGTCACTTGTTTGAATGCTACTGTGTATTATTGGATTGCATTTGAAAAGGTCTTGGCTGTCACAGGAATGAAGTGTGACCATTGGCCAGGCTTTGCTGAAGGCCGTATTATGCATAGCGTCTTTCTAAAAATGACTCTGTAATATCAGGATTGGGCCAGACCCCAATTCTGAGTCCATGACCTATTGCACATTTGCACATGGTGCTCAGCAGGACTCGTGCAGCCGAATAATTAAGAACCAGATGGTCAGGAAATGGACTGGAGCCAGCCCTCTGCTGTCATGAGGCCATAATATTGGCAGATGCCATAATGGTCATAGGGGGGAGATGATTTTTTTTTCATTTTCAGATACCGTAGATGCCCAAAGGAAGGGCACTTTCAGTAGTACCTTGACAGGAGGCAGCTCTATAAAACAGACTGTGTTCTAACTTGCTATTTTAAGAGGTGGTTGTACCTTAGCCATTTAAAGTCAAAATGTAACCTATTTTTGGGGAAGGGAGACCTACAACTATAAATACCTGTCTATAATCTGTGGATAAAATGCAGGTTATCTGTGACTCTCTAAATAACGCGTCTGCTCTCATGTTGCCCATGGAGGAGTCCGAAGTGTAAACCTATCTCTGAAGAAGGTGGGAGAGAACATTCAGATGCTATTTATAAAAAGATGAATATGCTTTTGTGCCATGAAGCATCTTAATTGCAGTCTGATTAGAAAAGGATGAGGTCCTTTGTTTAGCATCAGTCAGTTTATGGGCTTGGGGTCCTTTACAGCACCTGGGGGGCTGTAACCTTCTTTATCTCTCTCCAAGATTAATAACTCTTTGCTTTCTTCTCTTCCTTTGCTGATACTGCTTCTATTTCCCATGCTGCTTTTTCTGTTGAAAATAGCCTTCTCTTTCCCTTCCCTCCATCTTTTATGTGAACACCATGCTTCCACTGATTCTGCCCTTCCTTCTGTATGTACATTTTGTGGTGGTCTGAAGAGAGCTATTCCCATGCAAGCTATCCTCAAGCAAGGTCTGGACACCCTCCTATGTGGAGACTGACTTTCTTTTGCTTTGTGAATAGGTTAAATATACACATTTATTTCCTGGTGTCTTGAACAAGTTATTTCCCTGCTTTAGGGGTCTGTGAGATGAGCCGAATTTCTCATTACAAAACCCACTGCAAATGTTGGACTATGAAAATAAGTAAAGAAAGAAAGGATTTGAAACCAAGCCTTGCCATTTATAGCTGCGGTCAAAAGTCATAAGCAGCCATGAAGTGTAATGTGAGAGTCCTGGTGTGGAAGGGACATAACCCACTTTAGTTTCCAAAGGCGTAAATGTCTTCCTTTTCCTTTCCACCTGGAATTTGAAGACCTTGGTCATAAGTGCTCTGCTTTTTTTTTTTTTCTTTGTAGAGAAAATAAAATACACATTTCTATCCTAGTTGAAATCACCTTAAGAAGGTTCTTCCAATGCATTATAGAATTCATGCTAACCTGGGACAGCAACCTTGCAGCCTATTCTTCTCTGGACGGTGGCTTGTGTAGACAACATTTGGATGCAGCAGGGCCTGAATGCCTGTGTGATGCCATTTCCGTTTATCCCCTCACCAGAAGCCCTACACAGCATTTAGCTAAGTGACTTTTCCACTACCAGATCAGGCTATTTGTAAACACTTGTGGCCTTGCACACTGTCTTGCTGCTCAAATCTGAAGACCTGCTCAACCCGAGGCACTGATGAAGCATCAAGGCAACAGTTGAGGTTCTTCATCGTGACACAGGGCAGCTCCTGACTGCTCATGATGGGGCAGATGCTGCAGCCTTTAGTGCAGGAGGTCTGTTCCCATCACTGGAACTGAAAATTTAAAGTCCACTTACCTCCCTGTAGAGTGACTGCCCCACATCTTCTCTCTGGTTGAAAACTGAAGACTTCTCCCCTAGGCCTCCCTGTGGCCACCAGCCCTGTTGTAGTTCCCAGGCGCTGTTGCCTGATGGGCTGAGGACCAAATCTTCTGGGAGGAACTCTTCTCACTGCACTATCAACCCAGATTTCACATTTTTCCACTTGAAACACTCTGTGTGAGAAGCCAGTCTTCCAAGCTGCCTACAGCTGGTGCCACAGGCAGAGTAAATCCTGCAGGCTGCATTAAAGCACCTGGAATTACTGAACTTTTCATGCAAGGGTCTGTTTTCCATGTCTTCACATCTGAATTTTTCAGAGAAAGAGAGGACACAGAGAAGAGTGTGGCAGCTTTGGGTTTTACCCTACATGAGATCATGCTTCCTTAAACACATGTTTGACCAGCATGCCATGGCATTCTTTGTCTTTAAGAGCACATGTAGGCTTCTTCATTGCTAGCAGAAAAAGAATTGTCAGGTGCTTTTGAACATGTTACCACACTCTGGAATAGAATCCAGAGCACAGGTTGGAGAGGTGGAAGCTGCCTGGATGTTTTTGGAGCTGCTGGTTTTGATGATGGTGATTCAGGCTGTTGTTCTCGAGGGCTTGTATATATATTTCAGCTACATCAAGGTTTTTCTTCAGTCACAAAGTGAACTGGGTGGAATGCTGTGCCTTGCTGCTACTGGTGCAAACAGCACAGCTTAACCATGTTCCCACTGAGTCTGTGCTGCTAAATGGGAGCTACATGAGTTTGAGGTAGTATCCTGTGTGTTGTGGTATGGAGAAGGTTCCTACTGCCCACGCTTATGTTCTGGAGCCTGTGCCACCTCACCTGTGTGTTTCTGTGTGTTACAGCAGCACTTTCCCTCTTCTCTCCACTAAACCAAGTTCTTCCATTTTTGTCACATCTTATCTCCTTTTTCTTATTAAAACAGATAAATAGGTGTTAAAATATGTATTGATCTCTTAGTTGCATCACAGCTTCAGACCTCTGTCTACGTAGATGAGTGCCAGCACCGGACAGGCTTTGTATGCTTTACTGGTATCATTAACTATCCAATAAAGCAATATTCTGGTGGGTAAATGTCACATTTATGGGAACTGGGACCCTTCTAAAATGAGTATTTCCTGTAGTGTGTGTTTTCTGTCCTCTTCCGCTGGATAGTTTTTGTGTTGTCATCAACTTTGCGTTCCAGGAGTGTCATCTAGTAAATGACTTTTTAGTTTTGAGCCTTGATTTCTTCACCCATAACTGATTTTCTCTGGGGGCCATGTGTGTCTGCAGGTCATCAAAGCTGGAGTGGAGACAACCTGTAAATGCCACGGTGTATCTGGATCCTGCACTGTCCGAACGTGCTGGAGGCAACTCTCTCCGTTCCATGAAATAGGGAAGCAGCTGAAGCAAAAGTATGAGACATCGCTCAAAGTGGGCAGCACTACCAACGAGGCCACAGGGGAAGGAGACATCTCCCCACCCAAGAAGTCCATGCCTGGTCACAGTGATCAAATCCCAAGGACTACGGATCTTGTCTACATTGACGATTCCCCAAGCTTCTGTATGATGAGTAGATACTCACCTGGGACTTCGGGAAGGAAATGTTACAAAGACAAGAACTGTGACAGCATCTGCTGTGGGCGAGGGCACAATACGCAGAGCCGGGTGGTCACCCGTCCGTGCCAGTGCCAGGTCCGTTGGTGCTGCTATGTGGAATGCAAGCAATGCACCCAAAGAGAAGAGGTTTACACCTGCAAAGACTGACATGTCTTCTGCTTGATGGCAACCCTCAGTGATGGGCGATGGCGATCTATGAGAACTAGATATGGAGACAAACAGGGTTTGATTGACCTTCTGGGATCTGAAAGCTATGTTGAGACATAAGCACTTTGTAGGGTACAGGTGACCCAGCTGTGTTGCTGTTTTGTTTTTATTTTTGTTTTGTTTTCCTGTAGACTGAATTTTAATGAGGTCCAACCATGTGGAAATAAGTGCCTGTCACACTGGGGTTAGACACCAGTTGACCTTCACCTTAGTCATCCACACAGTTTGACAGATCTTTCATCCTTGGAACACCTTGATTGTTTCACCAATCCTCCATGAACTCTTCGGCTAATATATTCTCTTTGGCATAAATAACCTATACTACTTTATTCCTGAAGCTTACCCAACTGCTTAGAGAGCTAAGCAGATACAGAAGAAAGATCCTTCTGCTTTGAATGTGATGGTACAGGAAGTGGTCAATTTTTTTTCCCCTCTTAAAACTGGAGAGAAGTGCGTAGGGTAAGCAGGAACAGCCCTGATGGTTCTTCTAGTGGAGTTTCTACACATCGAGCAAAGAAGGTTCTGACAAAGAGACCCACTGGGAGGGTACGGTTTTTAACGACAGCTCCATATCTGCAAGCTTTGATCACCAAATACAGCTCAAATAATCTTGGGTCCACCATGTTGCAGACAGAAATATATCCAAGAAAGAGGCTGGGAAGACAGTAGAAAATCAGACGTGCTTGTCCCCTTCAGTCCAAACATGAGTTCTTTTTTTAAAACAATTTCTTCAAATGAAGCCTCTTTAGCACTATTGCTGTCTTAATTTTTATTTTTCTTTAAAAGAACCACTAGATACTTTTGTTTTATTTTAACTTCGTGCATGATTTATTTTTCTCTCCTCTTCCCACCTCTCGTTGATCAAATTCACCCTGTGGTAACTGCTTCACAAATCTGAACTGGAACTTTTTAGTCTTATTCCAGCTGAATTTGGATGTGTTTTTCTGAGTAAGACAAGAGAAATTTGAGTTCATCTTGGAATGCAGTGCTGTCTTGCATTATATAGCAGCCATTTTGGACTGGATCAGACCTCTGGAAGAGTTGACTTTTTTTTTACTAGGTCATCATTCCATTTACTCTAAATCACGGCAGTGGTACATGACATAAACTGTATGTGAAACCTATGACCTTAAGTTTTTTTTTTTTTTTTAAACCACTAGATCAAGAACTGTATTTTAAAAATACAACAGCTAAATGGTAACCAACTATTGGATTTGGAACAAGTAATTGGCGCAGAGACAGACTATCAAGTGGCCAGAAAAGCCAGAAGTTGACTGCAGCAGTAGATCTGTGAAATAGACGACAACCTTCAGCATTTTTTTTTTCCTTTGAAGAGGATATTTACAATCCAGGACTTGATGTGGCAATATCCTTCAGTTATATAAAAGTGGATTGGAAGCAGCCAGTGAATGCCTCAACAAAGCTTTCTAAGAAAAATTGGAGAGCAGAGGGCATTTTATTTTATTTTTGTTAGTAATTTCTTATTGTCCAGTAATAGCAATTTCCACCAATTTTATATAAGCCACTGATCTGGTTCTCAAAAGAGGAAAGCTGGCTGAAGTTTTTCAAGCAGTAGTAGATGTTAGCCAAGCAAAAAAAGAGCAGTTTTCCAAAATGGACCATTATTTTTCAAGATGTTTTTTCTTTTGTTTTCAAAATTTTTTTGTCTATTTTTGAAATTTTTTCCCCAAACAGTAGCCTCCAATATTTAAGCTGTTTGTGTGCATCTACTGGGAGGAGAAAAGATCATTATTTTTTTCTTGGTAACAAATACCTGCAGTCCAGCCTGGCTCGTTGGCGTCAAATCTTGAGGTGGGGGCATGGGGAGGGACAGGATGTTACTGTTTCATTGTGCTATGGTCCTGCAAAGTGAAGCGTAGTGTCTCTTTTTTTGTCATTTGCTTATTTGCTGTACAACTCCGGAGGTTTGGGTAGTGCTGGAAAAGGAGGAATCTACACATGGTGTTTGTCCCTTCCACCACGGCAAATGTGTGGTGGTGCATTCGAAACAGAAAGTTTGCGGGAAGGTCTCGCGGCTTCTGGGAGATGCACCGCTTTGGAAGTCACCCACAGATGGTTTATCTGATGGTTTAAAAAATAAACTAACTAGAAACCTATTATACAGTGTGTGCATGTGTGTATATATATACACGCATGCTGACACATAAATATATATATAAATATTGAACGAACATTTATTTATTGTAAAGCCCTTCAGAAGGACCTTCTTATGGTTTCAATGTGGTATTACGTTAAATTCTCTTTCTCCCTCTGTCTCTCTCTCACACATTGTGCAAACTCACTGTTACATTTTTGTGTGTGTGCTAGAATAGCTATTCCCCTCCAAAGTAAGGCCAGATCCAAACCTTCTCAAAACATGAGTTTTTTTGGGTCTGAATTACTATTTCTGGCCCCATTCTCTTTAAAAGTATTTGCTCTTAATTAGAGAGTGGGTGACAATTTATGTGCATTATTATTGTTATTAATTATTATTATTAATATTGTTATATTTAAACCGTGGGCCTCATTTTCCTTCTTTTCACTGGTGTCTCTGTCTCCATTGACCTCGCTGGAGTAAATCCACATTGCACTGGTGTGAGAGGAGAATGAGTCCCTAGATGCAGAAGAGAGGGTGGTGTTGGCATCGATGTCATTGCAGAGAAAATGCCTGGGTTGGCTGGGATAGGGTAGCTTGGTGTGTTTGGCAGTAGAGGGGAGAGAGAGAGATGGGTGGGCAAGAAGGTCAACTGTCAAAGCTTGACTAGAAGAAAGAGGCAAAGAGTGAATGAACTACTGAGTGAAAGAGCTCTTCTGTTTATTATAACTCACGCACTGAAGCCTGGATGCTTTCTGTAAGTATTTAAAAAAAAAAACAAAAACAAAAAACACAAAAAACAAATTGTATTTATGTTAATGTGGATATATTACTTGCCTGTTATATATTGTAAATAGCAAGGTTTATTCTCCTGTGGTTTAAAAAAAATTATAAATAACTAAATAGTAGCGAGGCACATGTGTTAAATGCATAGGCAGTGTATAAAATATACTAACACTCTGAAATCAGGAGAACTTGTCTTCTTGGCCTTTTGACCTAGGGTGGTAAAACATATGTGGGTTATTTTTCTTCTTCCCCCCACCACGTTGTGTGTGTTTTGGGTGTGTGGGGTTGTTTAGTTCCAATGTTTTCCGATATTTGCCTTATCTTTGAAGAAAGAATGGGGGGAAAAGCCTTATTTTGGAAAAATCCAGTGGAGCTTCAGTAGGACAAAACAAGTAACGGCTGATAAAAAAGATGTCAAAACACCTCAAAACTCTCTCAAATGCTTGACCTGGATTTTTTGCTGGGGACAGATGTGTGTTGGAATGGAATTAACCCACAGAGTTGGAGCTTCTGCTTGTGCTACTGCATGCAGAAGTTCAGAAAACCCTAGAGTAGAGACCCTGAAGTCCTGTATAAAATATTGGGTAGTGTCCTGTAAAACCCCTTTTGTTCCAGCTGTATGAAACTGGATTTTTCCAGAGAGGCTAATTCTGCCACCACACTATTGAATCTCCAGTGCAATTCAATGAAATTCCTCGTTTTTGTAAAACTACTACAAGAGTGGATTTGGGTCTCTGAATCTTTCATGATGGCATGTCATATAAAAAAAAAAAAGTGCAAGGCAACTTTTTCCCTTCTTCTTACCCCTGGAGAAACAGGTTTTTGCAGCAGATGTAACTGGAGAAGGATGGGTAGGTGTAGGGGAGGTCTCTGGTTACTGATCCCCTTTCACCCCCTGTTCCCCCGAAAGTGTCAAAATGTTGGTTCTCCTAAGCTGATCCACCAAGACTTGCAAGATCAGTTTTGGGGTGTGTGTGGGGGGGTGCAACCATTATTTATATAACTTTTTTATTAATTTTTTTAAAAGAGAAGTTAGCTGATGGAAGAATATTTTTATTGAATAGTACATTTAGTTATGTCAGAAATATAAAAAATATATATAATATTTTTGTAAACAAGGCAAACTGAAAATGTTTGCTGTTTTATATTAGAATTTTCTATTAAAAGAAGTAAAAACCCACACAAATAATTGTTGCACCCGTCATCTGTTTTTTAACAAGCTTCTATTCTGTGTGACTGACTCATATATGCCGGATGTGGAGACATGCAAAACAAGTCCTAAACATTACATTCTCATTGTCTTCCAGCTTGCAAAAGACTCCAGTTGGTAAAACAAGCAGTGTTTAATCAAAGGGGCTGTTTTTTTTTCTTTATTCTTTACACTTAAAATGAGTTATAAAGAATGAGTAGCTTGTAATTAAGATACAAAAACCTACCCCAAATCTTCAAGCTTACCCTTTTTCAGTTATACATCCTGGTCTTGAGACGGCTCTGAATGGAGGAAAGCCAAAACCTATTCACAATACCTAGGTATTTGCCATTGATCTCAGTTGGCCTGGGAAGAATGACTTTTACAAAGGATGTTGGGGAAAAAAAATTATCTGAGTACATGGGAAGTTTAAATGAAGAGGACCAAATTCCAGGCTTGATCTAACACGAGCAATTTTTATGTATTGGAATGGGGCAGTGTAAAACTTGGGAGCTGGGAACTTGGTCTGCTGTGGTTCAGGAAGTCTGTCATTCACCTTTGGAAGCAGGGAATGAGTTATGGACCATCTGTTTCCAAATGAGCTTTTGGGATTGCTGGTTTGGAGACCTGAGCAGGGGGCAAAATAATTTCTGAGGATTTTTTGCGGTCGGCCAGCTTGTACACATCTGCCTTCCTTCAGCCCAGGTCTTGAATTTCTTTGTTAATCGTTTTTCAGCTGCCCTGTTTTAGCCAACATAGGAGGAGAAAATAAGTTGGTTTGGCTGGATTAGGGTTGGAGGAGAACCCAGATGAAGGGGCAGATTTCTCAAGGGTACTTTCATGGAGTAGATGCTGCTTAAGGTAATTTTCTGGTGGATTATAGTGTCTGTGAAAAATTCCTCAGTTGATGTTTTAGTAAAATTAGGTCTGTTCTGTACTCAATAAAACAGGTGCAGCAAAGCTCTTCGTTCCTGGTTTATTCAGCTCTGTGCACATCTGTTGGGTTGAGTCTGGCTTCTGTGGTCAGCTTGTCCTGGCTTTTAGTTTTCAGAATGCTAACTAGGTGATGACTTTTGGAGAGCAATATTTTCCCGCAAGAGGAATAGTGCCTTTTGTGACCATTACTTCTCATGTAACTTGAAGGAGACTCGGTATGGCACAGGACCAGACCTGTAGAAATCTAGACATTGCTAAAGCAATCAAGCTTAGGGCCATGGACATTACCATTGAATAGCTTTTAGATCTATTTTTCACTGATGAGCATTGGATTGACCAAGCTATTTGCATGTTCCAGGAAACAGAATATTTCTGAACAAGAAAAATAGGAATCTCTAGTATTTGTGGGTGGGGAGGAAAGGCAAATGGATATTGCAAGCAGTTTAGCTCTGGCATCATGGTGGTCTTCCTATAACTGCGTTTGTTCAGGGGCAGGGAGTGAGTAGGGTGTTAAGCAAAGACCATAAATGATTCAGACACATAAATTCCGCAGGCTATCAGGGGACACATCTGAATAATGCGTTTTTCTCAGTTATTGCTAAATGTTTTCAGAAATGGGCAAAACCCTTCTCAGCAGCATTGGACAAGGTGACCCAAAGGGAGAAGAGATTCCTCCCTCACCCAGTCCTCCCTTTCATTGCAGGGTTGCTCAGGAAAGTTGAGAGAGATGCTGACATACTTGGCATAGTGGGGCATTTGCAATGGGCCTGGAGTCATCCCCCTTTAGATAAAGAGCCTGCAGCCTGCAATCGGTGTAGGCATCTTTAGGTGTTTTGGCCCAAGAGGAGGTGCCAGTTTCTCCCCACAGACAACAGAAGGGGATAAAGACATAGACACCAGGTTGACAGAAGTTAATAGAGGTGGGGATGAATTCAGGACTAACCAAGGTATGTGTGGATAACCCTGCCAGCTCCCCTTGGGCATGGACCCATCTGAAACAGCGATCATCAAACTAGCAGAGGATTTTTCCCTTATTCCACCCCACACCAGTCTCTAACAATGCCCTTTGAGGCCTGAATGTAAAGTCTAGGATTTGTTTTGCACACTTGGGATGGCATTTCCTTTTAAAGGGAGGTGGGAATACTAACATGAAGGATTAGTATTTTTCTTTTGTTTTTCTTTTTTTTTTCCAGTGTCTTATGGGAGCCTAAGTTATTTTTCTCTACCTCATATGTACAGCTTGTAGGTATAAATCTGATTCTGAGTGACTGTTGAGAATGTATTTAAGTTATTTAACATCTTTGTATAACAAAAAAAGCCAGAACAAATGAAACAATAAATGTATTTTAAATTATATATGAAGCGTGCCCCTCTTTCTTTGCATCTGTTGAAAAATGTTTGCTGTCAGTGGTTGCTGGAGTCCCTGTGCCTCCCTCAGCACTACTGCTGGCCTCTGATCCTGGAGCCAGACCGTACCTGTGGCTAATGTAAGCCTTGAAAAGCTCTTCAGCTTAGTAGGGTGGCAAATGTGTTGCTTAGATGAGTGGGATGGTGTATTTCCAGCCTGAGGTTGCAATATGCTTTGGGAAAGATGAAACAATCCTGATTCGTTGGTTGGGTGGTGGAGATCCTCATCTTTTTGGTCCCATTGCTGTCTTCCCCGCTTTGAAAACCCCCAGGCTTTCATGGGAAGAAATGCTCACAACCTTCATAGGAGAAAGTGTTCTTCTTTACTCTCTGCAGTAATTATGCCTGCAGAAAGCAGAGTCAACAGCTCTGGAAGCAGGTCCTTAAAAAACCCAGCCTTGGCAACAATTAACCCTTACCAAGTGAACTCTGAGATCTGTCCATCTTAGGTCCTTGAGCTGGCCCTCTGATCACAGCTAACATAGTGCCTCAGAAGTTTGAACACAGTAGTCCTCATAGTATTACTGTGAGCTGAAGAAATATCTCTGTGGCAATTTTTCACAATGATGGAGTGATCTGTCTGCACCAAGACCAAAAGTCCCAGCTTCCTGCTCTCACCCCCAGATCTTCTGATCTTCCAGTGAAACAGCTCACAAAGTACAATCTGATTCAGGACTGTTACAGAGCTCTCTGGTTTGGATCAGTTGCTGAGGCAGTGTTTTGAGCAAAACAATGTGAAACAAGCTCAGGAGGTTGATGGACTCCATCAGCTTTTCATGGGATTGCATTAGTCATCATACTTTGCTGGAGAAGTCATGATACCTTGGCAGAATGTCACTGTCATGATGTGATTGCAAAGTTACTCTCATCGAGTATCTGGCAAGAGATCAAAATGGGGAGGATGTGGCCAAATTTAGACTGGCTGAATGACAACAATTTAAAAAAATGTCATTATCCCAGACTATGTATTTTCTTGCTTGATCAAAAGTCTTTTTCTTCACAATGGCTTCCTGGAGCTATTTAGTACCTAAAATTAATTTCAGCTGAGCTTTAAATAACCAGAACCTATTGCTCTTCATCTTACAACTTACTAATAACTCAAATGGGTTGATTTGAGTTTGCAAGACCTCTGAGAAACAGCATGGTGTCCCCATACGTGGGTGCATGCAATGAGATGCTTCTTCTCTGGACCACAGCTATGGGATGGTGCACAGATGCTGGTTTTTCATTTAGATGAGAAGAAAGCTGAGAAATCAACCACCAGCCACTTGAGGTCCAACTGCTCAAAATGTTTGATACAAACAAATAAACAAACAAAGAACACAACCCAAAACCTAGTCCTGGAGCAGGCAAAAGACTGTTTAGATCACTGGCTTATTGTCTGCTGAGGCAGGCAACCAAGCACAGACATCCTTGTCATCTCCCTCAGTGGTCAAGTAATCATGGGGTGGAGTGAGAAAAAGCACATAACCAGTCATGGTAGTTCAGCTGGCAGGAGGTAACTTCCTACCCTGCAGTACCTTAATGGCTTACACGCATGTAGCCACGTACTCCTGCTCAATGGTTTGGCACCCTGTCAAGGCAGCTAAACGTAGTCCAGAAGATTCAAACAAGCAGACAGCCAACCCAAGTTGCTTGGCAGGCTGACTGGGCATGTGACAGAGAACCTGAGCTTGGAAGGAGCTTTAGCCACAGCTGTCCTTTCAGTGTACCCCTGATAGCTTTCTGCACTTCCCAGGTTAGACTATTGAACAAGGGCTACCACGTTCTTGATGGTCTGCTGGAGGACTTTGAACACTCTGGCTTGTGCCTCCAACGTGGTTCACGAAGTCAGAGTTGGATATTCAGTTCTCTCCTTCCCATGCATGCAAAGTTCTTGCATTTATTTTACCTTCCAATTTTATTTTCCATGGTGGTGCAGCAATCTCATCCAGGCCTTTAACAAACCCTCTAAGAGATGGCTCATCAGTACTTTACATAGAATCAGCACTGTCCAACCTCAAACAGAGATGATGGTATCTTTATTCAGTATCGTGCTGATGTTGGTATTGTATCACATTGTTGTACTCCTCACAGCTTATTATCTGCAGCATCCACCCAAGGAAATGTTTGGTAAATCAGTGAGAACCTTGCTCAAGCAATGCTCCTTCTGCTTTTTCTTTTACTTTGCCCCTTATTGCGACGAGAATGATTAGCACCAAGCTCTGAGGAACCAGGTAGATACTTATTTTCATGTTTGGTCTGGGTGGTTTAAAGCAAGAATGGATGGTTGGAGGTGATGGGATTGGAGATAAGGATGCATGGAGCTTACCTCCCTGCCTTCTTCAGCTTCCCATCTGACCTTGCATTACACTTCCTGGCAGTTGGGTAATGAAAAATCAAAGGCTTGAAACCTCACAGCCAGCCTCCGCCAGACCCTTAAAGAGCTGCTAATGTGAGTCGTAAAGCCGCAGTAGCCTAGGATGTAACAGCGTTTTGACAGCTGTTCCCACAGAGGAAGTGGGTGAAGCTAGAATATCTATTGTAAGAATTTAGTAGAATGCATATTGTAAGAATTTAGAATTAAAAACAAACAAAAAAATATATTAAATGAGAGACTTCACCTCCAGAACAATAAAACAGATTTCCTTCACTCTTCTCTCCCATTGCTTTCCTTAGGACCACTGCTAGGTCTTTGGAAGAAAGGGGTTTCAGCCTTCATGTGTGGATGTGCTAAATAGCAGGGGAATATGAGAATTAAGTAAAATCCAACAAAAAGTAGATATGCCTTTATCTTAGAAAGAAGTAAGGACTTGCCTGAACCTCTTACAAGCTTCTAGCTACACATCTGAGTACTGTATTTTGTGTGGAAATGTGTGTGTAATCCTGCTAGGAAACTAATGACTGAGCACAGACGGATGTAGAGGAATATGTGCATTTGTGAGCAAAAAAACAGAACGAGGAGAAAGAGAGAGAAAAAATAATGAGGGGACAAATTTTATACAGACCTTCCTCTTAAATAGGCATAAAAGATGAAAATCTGACCGTTACTTGGACAAAAATAAAATTAATCACCAAGAGATGGGAGAGTCAAGTCCCAGATATTCATTCATTGTCATCATTAACATAACCCCAGCTTTGTAGGTGCTTTTGAACGTCTCATTGTAGAGGTCCTAACGGGGTTATTTAAGAGACAGATGCGATGCTTACTATCTTTCAATCTAAATAGAAGCATAGACACACATTCAAAGAGATGAAAGAAAGAGGGCTAGAAAGGAGATGTGATTTGCCCGTACACATGCCTTGGTCATTTTGTGAACTGGGTCTAGAACCAGGTAATGGTAAGTGCTCTCAGCACTGTTTGAGATATGGCGGTACCACAGGTGTCCAGGAAAGAGACGCAAATTGTGCTACACTTCAGTGTTCATGTCCCACCTTTCTGTGACGGGAAGCAGACAGGATATCAGCATGATTCACATGTTTCCCTATGGATTTACTTCAAGCCTGGCTCTCCAGGCTTATACTAGAAGCTGTCTCCTCCACTTCTTCCAGTTACCAGTCTTGCAGTGGGAATCAAAGCTGGCTGGAGATGACGCTAAATGTATGACTCCCTTGTGTGCCATTGGCTACAGTACTGGTGGGCTGTAGTGAGAATAATAAAGGGGATAGCTGCTGTCAAATGTGAAATGGAGCATTTCTCTCAGGACCTGAGATATAGACATAGTGAGAGGACATGCTGCCGGTTGCTTGGAAAAGAAGAGGAGGCATTTCACTTTCTACACCCTCTCCCAGGTTGTCTCTGCTCCTACTTCCAAGAGTCACAGTGTCAGTATAGGGAGTGGATTAGACTGTCTGGCTATATCTCCACCAGTTAATTAAACATAGCTATCATGCTGATGCCACCTGGCACAAAACAGCCCACATCCAGCCTATTAAATGCTCTTGCCTTCCAGAACAAGGTGGCTGTGTGCAAAACGTCTCCCGGGAACGGCCCTTGGCCCATGTTAATTCTTGAACCATGCCCAGAAATTGCTTAGGAGTGTGCTTTTTCCTGAGCTAAAAGCCGGCTGGGGATTTAATAATATTTTGACAATATATTGAACCAGGTTCCAGTGCACAGGAATGTTCCTTGCCACTCTTTAAACCTGCTAAAATAGGGACAGAAATTCATATGCTTTACAAATAATCCTCACACACGAAGCCTAGAGTATTTGTTGGTCAGTTGTCTCATTCTCCTGATGGGGAAAGCACATCTCGGGGAAAGCTGACCTTCCTGGTTGGCCAGTACTAAAGTAAGAAACAAGTCCATCACAGCTGCTCCAGCACATCAGCCTCCAGGTACCCCTGAACCTTCTGTAGTGGTGAGAAACTATAACTAGACCTCACAAAACTCATCACTTTTTGGATAAGGCATGACCAGGCCTTGAAAAAGACCTCATGCCAAAAGACAACCAAAGTGTGCTTATCACTGTTTGTAGGCCCTGCACAGCCGCCTTCTGCTTCAATCAACGTGTTCAAGGCCTGAACAGCCACAGCTTCCTTTAATTATTTAATGAGGTACCTATATTTATCAATGTAGGTAGTACAACCTCTACCTGTATTTAATGGAGAAGTAATTATACATGAAGAATGATAGAGAAAGTAAGTGGTGCCTCTCACGTCTCTCCCTATTGACTGTTCATGCCTTGGATTATCTGTATATGTGCGTACATGTGTCTGTGCTTGTGAACATATATTTAAATTCATACACCCCATAAATTTAATGGCTGGCAGCATTCACTGCAAGAATACAAAACCTGGGGCTGATACAAAACCATCTGGAGTCAAGAGAAAGATCCTGATGGGCTCTGAGCAGTGTGAAATCCCACATCCACATAACAGATATTAGCATATCAGTTGTGAATACTAGAATTCAAGACCAGAGCCTGTGTTCCAGTCCATTCTCCACCTCTCTCTTGATGATGAACTACCCATACAAAGGCTCCGATAGTAGCCCCAGTATGGAAGGTCCACTCTGGCCAATATCTCCTGCCTTAGAAAGCCCGATATTGCATCAGGTAAGACAAAAGGTGGAAGAGTTTCAGAGCTCTGGTTGCCTGGGGCCTTCCCCACTTCTCTAGGCCTCACTATCCCTGTCTTCCTCCAGCTCCCACTGACTTTAATAAGAATTTAGACTTAGCATCAGAATGACACTTCTGTCTTGGCTACACTTTCATTTATGGCCTTCTCAGCTTCCCTGGGCAGTGTTATTTTCCAAGGTGCTAATTGCAATGGCTCTAATCATAAATTATCACTCATTGCTCCCCCTCACTTGCACGGAAGAATCCCTCAAGGGATTATGCTCATTACAGCAGGAACAGGCTCTCCGTGAGCAAAGTCGCAGGAGACCTGGGCAGTCTGCTGGGAGGGCTGAGGGAATAAAAAGAAAATAAATGTGGCTGGGTACTGAGGTGTAAAAAGGAGGGACCTCCAGCTGTAAGGAATCCCCCAACATCTGCTGGGAAAGTTTACCAGCTAACTATACTTGATGACTCAGACAGAAGGAAAGAGGACTGACTCTGCGTGTTTGAGACTTCCCTGCTTTTTGTAAGGATTAAAGATGAAAAAAATGCGCTTAGTTACTTCTGACAAGGCAGCACTTAAACCGAGGGATTGGACACAGCTTAAAAAAATCCCAAATCATAAATAAGACATTTGAGGCACTGGTGGGTGGCCTTTACCTGACTTGGTGTCTTGGTTGATTTCACAGACTGGAAAATTATCCCAAGCATCGCGGCTGATCTGCTATCGTGTTTTCCATGAGCAACCTCTCTCTTGTTCTTCTGTTTATTGTATCCTGAGGCAAGGAAACCCCAACAAAAAACAAGTTTTCCCTTCCTCGGGTGTGAATGACCTCACTTATGCCTTCTAACCTGCCTTTCTCTATTCCTTGTGACAGACCGCAGGGATGTGTGCCCAGCTCAGAAGCACAGCCTAGATGTACAAGGACACAGTGAAGAGGGGATATATTTACAACTGAGTTTTGTTTCTGGAATGCTTTGGCTATTACCTTTGAATTTCTTTGAAGTAAAAATGTTGCTTCTAGGAGATGACATTTGGAAAAAATATATAGAAGCCTTTCTCCGTTTTTTTGGGTGCTCTGGGCAGTCCGTCTCAAAGCCTTGAGCTGATTGTGGTCTTGCCCAAACCATGTTTGATTAACTCTTCCTTGATTCCCTCTCCATGCTGGGCTGGCTCATCTCAATTACTACAGCTGTAATGGCACTGAAGTGTTATTAGTCATCTACCATCAAGAGAAATTAATTTACAGTCAACTTATTTGTTTCCTAATTTCCAGGTCATAGCAACACATGCATGAAGGCTGCATACAACACATAACAGCACACATGACGAACTTGGCACAAAGATGCGTGTCCTAAATTGCTTTTACTTAGTGGGTCACCATATTAGAGATGATGGAAATCTTAATTCAAGCAATCCTATGTACTCCAGTGGATATCTCATGCTCTTGATTCCTTCAGGGATAGTTAGTGATGCCTCTGAGTGAAATGGAGATGATTGTAAATACTGGATAAGTGAAAGGAAAGATGGCAAACATCTGTTTTGTGCTGATCTGGTTGCTTCCACACGGGAAAGTTATCTGTTGTTTTATCGTGGCTGTAAATTGCATTGTGAATTGAAATTGCTGCAGTGGAGTGATCTGCAGTGGAGGACTTTGCTGTGGAGAAGCTGGTGGTACCAAGCAAGCTTTGCTTTACCTGATGGAGGGAAGGTTTCCATTTTCAGTCACGATTCGAATTTACAAAGGTGGGGAGAAAAAGGCACACGTGAAGTTTTCTGAAGCTTCAGCAAGGTTTAGTGACAGGAAATGAATTGGAATGGGTTATTTCAACAGCATAAATAGGCTACTGATGCTAGTGACTGCAGCTGATTGGAGAATGTTTTAGTTTGTTTTTCATCAGTGCAAAAAGCATTTTTTTTTGGAAAACTGAAAAAAACATAATGTTTTAAATTAGAAAATGCAGCTGTGATACCTCGTGAAAATCAAAGTTCAATTGGTCCTGTTCCCACTCTCCCCTATAGACCGGCCTCCTGGTCACACCAGACTCCCCTGATGCACAGCATGTCCCCTCATGGGCGCTGTGGGAGATGAATTGGCCAGGGAGCTTGGTCTGCATCTCAGAGCAGGGACAGTAACTGTAACTCTCATAATCGAGCAGGGGGGTAAAAGGTATTTTCCGTGCATGTACAGTGCAAGTACAAAGGAAGGGCAAGTACAAAAGAAGAGATGGCAGGGAGGAAATTTGATGAAAATAGCAATATTTTCCATGGAAATCAGAGCATATTTGAATTGGAGTGAAACTACAATTCTCCATTGAAAGCAAGTATTTACAAGAATATTTTAGCCATGGTTATCTGTAGGTAAGAGGATCCTCAGAGAAGGTTATCAGTATAATGCTGAAGTTTCCTGATTCTGTCTCTTGGCTTCTGTTGCCAAGATCAACCCAAGGCCAACCTTACCCACACCACTTCCGTTTTGCATCTCAGTCACCTGATATCACTTGACATACGGAATGTGCTAGCGCACTTTCGAAAAGTGAAGGTTGTTTACATGTGAACCCAAATTCCAGTTTTATTTGGGGATTCTTTGTTGTTGAATCCTGACAGAAATCCAGAACCCATTCTATAAGGTTATCCTCAATTAAAATGTAAAACAAACAGCTGTGTGGAAGGCCTTATAATTTAAGTATTCAAGAGTTTTAGAAATATGTTCCACACTTTAGGAATTATTTATTTTTAATCAGATATCACCTTTTTTTTATGTTCTTCCCAAATAAGTGACATTTTTGCTTTTCACAGGGCTCTCAGTTCACTATTTAAAAGTATCTGTCTCATATATTCATTGTAGGGATCACTAATGGAAGGAAACAGATGCTGTGATGTACGGTTAGTCCTAATCACTTTGAGGAAAAACATCTGCCCTTGTGAAAAGCGTAAAATGTGAGTAGGTATCCGAATGCAAACTTTTTGCTAAATGCCACCCCTCTTTCCCCAAATCCTCTGTCAAGCCTGTCCCCCACCTGAGCTGTAGTTCAACTAAAGCTTATGGAAATTATTATGAATCACAGAACAGAATCACAGAATGGTAGGGGTTGGAAGGGTCCTCTGTGGGTCATCCAGTCCAACCCCCTGCCGAAGCAGGGTCACGCAGAGCAGGCTGCACAGGACCTTGTCCAGGCGGG
>Ga0065711_1002991_pt1 | contig 42024 bp, 24 predicted proteins | sample Hoacrofraction12_FD_59098 | JGI IMG/M metagenome (GOLD analysis project Ga0065711, IMG submission 59098) | Hoatzin crop microbial communities from Cojedes, Venezuela - Epithelial fraction 12 v2 (version 2) | ecosystem: Host-associated > Birds > Digestive system > Esophagus > Crop | place...
TTACAAGATGCTAAATTTTAAACCGGCACCATTTAAGAAAATAAAAATTTGTAGGTCACAGGAGCCTCCGGACTAAACGCGGAACCCCTGTGATAGCAAGGGAAACGCTCTGGAGAGGGTGAAAGTTGGGCTAAGAAGCATTATTTATAATTCAAAAAAATTGGCATCCCAAGGATGCCAATTTTTTATGTTATTTTTCCAGAATCTTCTTATGCTGGTGCACATTCAGAAAGCCTCTTTCCCTATAGATTTGACAGAAGAAGGTATATCACTCTTTTTGAGTCCTTTGCAGCCATAGAAAGCATAGTTTCCGATAGATTTGACAGAAGAAGGTATATTAATCTTCCTGAGTCCTGTGCATCCAAAGAAAGCATAGTCACCGATAGATGTAACAGAGGAAGGTATATTTACTGTGGTTTTTCCTGCTGGGCAAACTATCAGTTTCGTCTTTTCTTTATTATATATTATACCATCCAATGAACAATACATTGTGTTATTCTTATCAACATAAAAAGACTTCAGACCTGTACAGTCAGAAAAAGTACGTGGATTGATAGATGTGAATGTGGAAGGGATTTCAATAGATTTAAGACTTTCACATCCACAGAAAACATCTTCGTCAATAGATGTGACAGAAGGAGGTATTGCAATTGATGTAAGACTTGTACAATGACTGAAAGCTCTAAAACCGACAGTTGTAACAGAATTTGGGATTTCTATATACTTTAGACCTATGCATTTTTCAAAAGCAAGATTCCCGATAGATTTGACAGAAGACGGTATATCAATCTTTGTGAGTCCTGTGCAGCCATAGAAAGCCTCTTCATCTATTAATAAGACAGAAGAAGGTATTTTAATCGATTTAAGGTCTGCACACTTATAGAAAGTATCATAACCTATAGAAGTAACAGAATAGGTGTTAGTTCCATCTGAGACAGTCGATGGAATTACAACTTGACCAGAGTATTTGTCATCTCCGCGAGTCACTTCGCAAGTTAAATCCTTACTGCTCGTGATGTTGTAGTAAATAGTAACTCCATTGTTCACAGCAAAGAAGTCGTAGGCATTGGCTGTTGAGGCAAGACATAGCAGGCATACTGCGAGAAAGCTCCCAAACATTTTTGTCGTGTGATTTTTTTTCATAACCTTAATGCTTTTATTGTTATCGCATATTTTTTGCAAATGTATATTTTTTATATATGCAAATTTTTCGGCATCTTTATTTAGCCATCTTTCACCCTGCAATCTTCAGTTTACCGTTCTCTTCAATGATTTTCTTTTGCGAGAGGAGTTTGGCGATGGCTCCAGAGACGGCGGTTTCGATTTTTTTGCTCTTGCGGAGGAAGCCGAGCTTCTTGGCGGTGAGCATCACGATGTCGTCGGTGCCGACAGCCACTTGCTCGCGCAGTACCTCGAGGAGGGCATTGCCGTATTCCACCCAAGGAATCATATCGGCGTCGCGCACCTCGTCAGGACGGTACCACGTGAAGTTGTTGATGTCATCCTGCGTCTTCCAAAGCACCACGGTATCGCCCTCCTGCTCCTGCAGGCTCACGATGCGGGCGGTGCTTGCCACCTGCTGCTTCAACTTTGGCGTAACTTTATCAACCCCGCGCATATCGCAATAACGCAAGATAAGGAACGGCAGTTTTATCGGCTGCTCCTTGTATATCATCTCGCTAATCAGCTCACGGTCAGACATGCGGCGCAATTCCGCCGCCGATGCCTCATACTCTTCGTAGTCGCGGGCTGCTGAGGGCATTTCAATCTCCTCTTCCTCCTCGGGGTTGAAACGCAATGGCTGCTCCTCAACAACCGGTTTCGATGTGGTGGCGGAAATGCCCGATGCCACACCTGCCGAGGTGATAGGCTTAGAGGCAGAATTATAGCTGTCTGACGAGCTGTCGCTCTCGGAGGTCTTGGCTGTCGCATCGGATGCACCCGCTGTTTCTGAAGATGGCTCGGAGGTCGCAGCCTTGTTATCCGATGCGGTCTGTGCTGCCGAAGCACTCGAAGAAGTAGCCGAAGCCGACGCTCCCGAAGAAGCCTCTTCCTTGTCGCTTCCGTTCTTTATTGCCTCAAGTGTCTCGATAATCCTGCTGATAACCCTGTTGGGACTGTTGAGCCAGTCAACTGCCCACACTCTCATTACCGTCCAGCCCAAACCTTCGAGCACCGACGGCTGACAAATCTCGCGGTCGCGGGTCATTACGGTGTTGTAGTATCCCTCACCGTCGAGAAGTATGCCCATCACGTAGGTGTCGGGGTTGTCGGGCATGCTCACTGCCACGTTTATCTTGAATTGCGAACGACCGACGTTCACTTTTGCCGGGTATCCCTTGGCATTGATGGCCTTGGCGATTTCATTTGCTATCGACGTGTCGTTGCTGTTGGCGCCGGAGTTGCCTGTCTCCACCAATACGCCACGGTCGGCATAGTCGAGGAAATGCTGCAGACCTTTCACTCCCTCTGCCTTGCTTCGCTTGAGGTCGATCTGTGATGCCTTCATCGACGAGAACACTTTCATCTCCTTGCGGGCGCGGCTGACAGCCACGTTGAGGCGCCTCTCACCTCCGGCATTGTTGAGCGGTCCGAAGTTGAGGCTTATCTTACCGTCTTTGTCAGGACCGTAGCCGATGGAGAAGAGAATCACGTCGCGCTCATCACCCTGTGCGTTCTCAAGGTTTTTAACGAAGATGCTCTCATAGAGTGCATCAGCGGCGGCATGCAGCTCCTGGTCTTTATCGAGTTCCTCTTGCAGAAGGTCTTCAATGAGGTTTTGCTGCACCACGCTGAATGCGATGATACCGATACTTTCGGTCCTGCCGGCACGCAGACGGCTCACCACCTCTGCCACCACCTGCTCTGCCTCCGTGCGGTTACTGCGGCGACCTCCCTTGTCATACACGCCATCCACTTTCACGAGGCTCACCTTCTTGGCCTGGTCGTCGCAGGAGGGGAAGGTGATGAGTTTGCCCTCATAGTATTCGTTGTTGGAGAATGCTATCAGCGACTCATGTCGTGAGCGGTAGTGCCAGTTGAGTTGCAACGACGGTATCTCAAGTGTGCGACAGTCTTCGAGTATGCTCTCGAGGTCGTCGATGTCTGCCTCTTCCTCGTCCACGCTCGTGGTGGTGAAGAAACTTGTCGGCGGCATCTGTTTCGGGTCGCCTACCACGACGAGCCCCTTACCGCGTGCGATTGCTCCCACGGCCTCACTTGTTGGCATCTGCGACGCCTCATCGAAGATCACGAGGTCGAACTTCTCTTGCGAGAGTGGCAGGTATTGTGCCACCGACATCGGGCTCATGAGCATCACAGGACAGAGGTTGGGCATGAGGTTGGGGATATGGTCGATGATATCCCTTAGCGACGTGCCTCGTCCGCCATTAGAGATGTTGCGGTTCAGATAGCCTATCTCGCTGCTGTTGGCGAGGTTATCGGTTATGCGCGGTATCTTCGCGGCGAGCCTTGCATAGAGTTCTTTCTGACTAAGTATGCGGAACCTCTCGGCGAGTTTGCGGTATTGCTCCACCTGCTCGTCGAAAATCATTCCCTCGAAGGTTCGCAACACAGCCGTGTCGCGTGTCATCGTCTGTGCTGTGTCGGCGAAGAAGGCTTTCAGGAAAGCGTCTTTCACTGCCGCCGGCTGAATGTCGGTTTGCTCCAAGGCATCGATAACACAGTTGAGACCTTTGGCTCTCAGCTCCTCGCAATACTGGCTCCAGTGATACCAGTCTTTCACGTTTGCGCTGTATTCGTTCCACCTCTGCAGGTCGGCATTCATCTTCTGCTCTTCCTCGGCCGTGGGCAGTTCATTCTCTGTCAGCTCCCGGTGGAAGAAGTTGCTGCACACCTGCTGTATGGGCTTCATTTTCTGCTGAAGCTCTTGGTAATTGTATAGTTTGTCGAGTATGCCGTCGAGTTCCTCCTCTGTGGCATATTGGTTGTATTCCTTGATTTTCTTGAGGAAGGAGCGTTTGTCGAAGAATTTGGGCAGGAACCATTTCGACTTTATCTGCCTCCACTCGTCGCGCAAGGTCTTTCCGTCTTCCTTGAGAAGACTGGCGTCGTTGTCTTTCAACAGGTCGGCTTTCATCGCGGCTGCTTTCGACAGCTCCGACTTGTCGGCTGCATATTGTTTCATCTGGTCGATGGCCTGCTGCAAACGGGTTTTCAGTCCGCTGTTGTTCATCGTGTCGGTCTCGTTCACTTGCAGTCCCACGAGGGGGTGTTTCGAGGGCTGTCCCACGAGTTTGGTCACTGCGAGCAGACGGCTGCCGAGCAGCAGTTCTATCTCGTTGAGCGTGGCCGATGTAACGCTCTTGTGCATTGTCTCGTTGGTGTAGAAGCCTTTCATCGGTTCCCCCTCGATGGCAGCGTTGCGCTGTATGCAGTCGTAAATCGACAACCCCGTAATGTCGTCGCGCTTGTGCAGGGCCTCGATATAGTCGATAAGTGCCTTGCGTTTTTGGAAAAGCTCATCGGCGGTGCGGCGGTAGTCTTCGGATGAGGCTATATGAGCTACAGCCAAGGCCTGACCCAACTGATTAAGGATATGTTTTTTGGTAACCTTATTCGAGTGCATCTCAAGGCAGAAAGCTCCGAGGTTGATCTTCGCGAGCCTTTTCTGCACCACTTCGAGGGCCGCCATTTTCTCTGCCACGAAAAGCACGCGCTTGCCTTGGAAGAGGGCGTTGGCGATGAGGTTGGTGATGGTTTGCGACTTTCCTGTTCCCGGAGGTCCGTAAAGGATAAACGAGTGTCCTTTGCCGGCCTCATACACGGCGGCCATCTGTGAGGAGTCGGCGGCCACGGGGAGGGCGAGCTCCTGTGGGGCTATCTCCTTGTCTTCCTTGCGCAAGGTGGTAACCACGGCATCGGGCTGCCAGGCGAGTTTCTGCTCGGCGAGGCTTTTCACAATCTTGTTTTCCAAGAGCTCAGCACGGTGGTTGTGCACATCGTTCCACATCAGGTATTTGCTGAATGAGAACACGCCGATGATACATTCCTCTTCCACATCCCAACGTTTCTGGTTTGCTAATGCGTTGCGGATTATCGAGAAGATAAGTTGCACGTCCACGCCATGCTCGTCTGCGGGCAGCGGGTCAAGCCCTTGTATCTGTATTCCGAAATTCTGCCGCAGCAGTTCCACGAGGGTGATATTCAGCATCACGTCCTCGTCGCGTGTGCGGATGAAATAGCTTCCTTTCTTATACACCATGTCTATAGGCAGCATCAGTATCGGGGCATAGCGCTCTTTGTCGCTCTTGTCGGTCTCATACCACCTCAATGCTCCTATGGCGAGGTAGAGTGAGTTGGCACCCGTCTCTTCCACTGCATTCCGGGCGGTACGGTATATATTTTTCAGTGTCGTCTTCGTCTCGCCTTCGGGCAGGTAGGTGTGCAGTCTTTGCTGCTTCACCTCGCCTACGATAAGGTCTTTGCACTTGCTCATCTGCTTGGAGCGTATGAACCTGCTTTCCTGTTCGCCGGTGTCCACGCTCTCGGGCTTTGGCAGAATCTCGTATTCCTTGCCATCTTGGATGGAGTCTTCCAAAGCACTGACATCGAAAGAGATACATTGTATCGCCTTACGTCTGAGCGACAGGTTTAGCATAGAGTTGCGCAGCGAGAAGTCGAGGAGCTTGCGCTCCCAGATGTCGGGGCGTGTGAGTTCCTTGGCATCCGCCGCCACCTTATTCAAGTCATACCGGGAGTGTTCGGTGAGGTCGAGGTCTGCCTCCTCGTGGCTCACGCCCTCCACCACTTTTATCGCGCCGTCGGCAGAGGTTACTATAGGCAGTGGCAGGAAATGCTCGAGGCGGCAGCGGCGCACGTCGATAAACATCTGAAATTTCTCTGTCTCCGCGAGGGTCTTCTCTGCCGCTTGTTGGGCATAGCCTATCGTGGCATTCTCTTTTGTCAGGTCGGTGCACTCCACCACCATCATCTCGCTGATGCCCTTAGAGATTTTCTTTTCTATGTATGAGGCGTCATCGCTCACGCTGTATCGGCAACAGTCGTCAACGAGCCACACTCCGAGGAAAGCATGTCCTTCGGTGAAGATTATCACGCTGTTGATGCTTGCGGCTTCCAATACGGAGGCGAAGAGGAGGGTCAGCTCAATGCAGTTGCCGAGTTTGCCGCGCAACACCTCGGAGGGCAGCGTAACCCTTTGCCCGATGCTGTCGAAACTGGCTGGCAGCGAACGGTAAACGATGCCGCAGTCGTGAATGGCTCCGAAGATGGCGGCCACTTGCATGCACACCTCGTTTACGTTATTCGACTGGTAGCCGGTGAAGTTGGCGGAGCCGGTCATCTCTTTTAGTTTCTCTGCCGCTTTCACGAGCAGGGCTTTCACGTCGGCATGGTTGGGGGTGATGAATTCAGTGATAGACTGTGGTATTATCGTCAGTCCGAGCCATTGGTCGAAGGCCATGATGGCAATCGGGAAGATCTCTTCTGCCACCACCTTCTTCGCTCCGTTGTCGCCGTCGGCATAAACAGAGATTTTGAATGTTGTGCCCACGCCTTCGGTGAGCGCAGCCACTTTGACGTAGTCGGGCTTTATGTCAAGTCCGCTCGCTTTCACCGTGGCTCCGGCGCTCACCTGTGCCATCACCACCGAGCGGCTCTCTGTGAGATACTCGCCGGTGCATACCGCCACCACATTAGTGAGGTCGCCCCCGTCGCTGTTATCGAGTTCCAAACTCTTGCATATCTGCGAGCCGCTGCGCAGCAGTGCCACATTCGCAGCCTTCAAATAGTCTATCCGTATTTTCATAGTTCTAATATTTTGTCTTAGCAAAGAATATCATTAAGATTTTCACTCGCTATTTTGGTTCCTTTCTCTAATTCTATGTGCCTTATGCTCAATTTTACGGGGCAAAGGCTCTCATCTATATTTATCAAATCCGTTCCTTGAATGTCGTTGAAATTTAAAACGACTTTGTGATTTTTTCGAATGTTGTATTTAATTCTGTCAGCGAATGAAGACAAGCCGTTCTCCATAACATCACTTTTTCGTTGCGAAGGCTGTATGTCGGCAGGGACAGGTGTTTTTGTATCAAACGGATAACTGAAAATCAGAGCCCTTTCTTCATAGTCATCAGGATTATATGATTTCAGAGAAAGAAGGAACTGCTTAATCTTTACATACGAAGCTACAATCTGTTTTACAGCTTTCACTATTTCGCCGAATCCCGACTTCATTTCGATAATTATCAGGTATATCTTCCCCTCTTTCTCCACGAAGAGGATGCCATCGCAAACATTGGAGAAGCTCAACTCTCTTTCTGATTTTGAAGATTTGTATATTTTACTTGTTTCTTCCAAAAATCTATTTGCGATTTGAATAATACTGCCATTGTAATTAAGAGTAACTTCTTCAAGTCTAAAATTGGAGGTTTTCAACTTGTCTTGTTTCTTGTTTTCTTCCTTGTTCTGTTTTTCCACGAGGACCACACTCTGCTTGTGCTCATCAAACAGATTCTCTTTGTAAATGGATTTTTTGAAGTCATCGACAAGTGCCATACTCTACTCCTCCATACTATAATACCTATCCGAAATAGAGTTCTCCATTCTCTCCAAAATATTCACGGCGTCAGAGAATGACTTATATTGTATGCCATTGGCATTGAGCTTAGTGTCCTCCACTACGACTTTACCTTTGTCGTCTTTATAGAAATAGTAAGCTTTTACGGAGTTTCTGTCGATGAAACATCTGTCGTACATGTCGTATTCCTCGCAGATTTCCTTATATACTTTCTCATCTCTATTTTTCAAGTCTCCGAGTTTTATCAGCTGGTTTATACGTTGCAGAAAATAATCGCTATGGGTGGTTATGTTGAAAATCATCCCATGGTTAAGACACACAGAAATGACATCTGCGATGCTTATTTGCAATTCGGGATGCAGATGCGACTCTGGCTCTTCCAAGCAAATTGCGGCAAGGTCGTTATAATGGTTCTTAATATAAAAAAGAAGCGAGCTGAGTTCCTTTATCGATGATGCGGCAGCAGAAAGCGGTATTCTATAGCTGTCGATTTCCAAGAATTCCTTGTCTTTTTCCGTTATCAAATCACCTTTGAGAAGAGTTTGGAATATTCTGTCGGCTTCTTCATTCTTCTGCTCTTCTAAGCCATATAACTGTCTGTTGTAGTCATAGTCTCTCAAGAAATCATCATACATTTTCATGCCTGATGCCACAGCACTTTTCAAGGAGTAGGTAGAACCCGATATCGCACATTTCCCCGGCGGCAGCATTATTACCCTTTCCAAGTGCATACCTAATAAATCCCAGGCTATGATAGTGCCGGGCAACTGACGGTCGTGGATGCCGTTTATCTCCGCAGTGCCTAATTCCTGTCCGTTTTCTAAAGTGATGTCAGCCACCCAATATTTTTTGCTTGTCGGCTGAACGGTAATCATTTTTCGTGTTATCACATAACTCCTCTTCGGCAACGAATACTCCACATCACAAGTGAAATTTTCATCTCCTAAGAATTTCCTCATAAAGGGTTCAACGCCTTTATTAAGAGCCTCCTCAATAACATCAGAAGAGAGTTTCATTTTATCACTTTCGCTATTTACCACGAAATTTGTAAAAAACTCTCCCAAGGAAGTGTCGAGCAGATACCACATCAAGTAATAAACCAGATAATTCGTATAGCTCTTCCCAAGATTCGACTTACCGGTGAAAATCACAAATGGAGCAAGCTCAATCTCCACATTCTCCAGCAATCCGCACTTCTTTATCTTAATTTTTATGTCCATTTTATTTAATTCTGCAAATCGTATAATAGCATATTTTTTGCAAAAGTAATGCTTTTATTTTAAACCTCCAAATAAATTAAAGGAAATTACAGGAATGCAATTGTCAGTCCTGCCATTACGATGCTTACCATCGACATAAGTTTGATGAGGATGTTGAGCGAGGGACCGGAGGTGTCTTTGAAGGGGTCGCCGACGGTATCGCCGACGATGGTGGCCTTGTGGCAGGGACTGCCCTTGCCTCCGAAGTTGCCTTCCTCCACCATTTTCTTGGCATTATCCCAAGCTCCTCCGGCATTTGCCATGAAGATGGCGAGGGTGAAGCCGGCGGCGAGACCTCCGACGAGGAGACCTAAAACGCCTGCCACTCCGAGGAGACAGCCCACGATGATAGGAATGAGAATGGCGAGAATCGAAGGAATAATCATCTCCTTCTGTGCCGCACGCGTGCTTATCTCCACGCAACTGCCATAGTCGGGCGTCGCCTTTCCTTCGAGGATGCCCTTGATCTCACGGAACTGCCTGCGCACCTCCTCCACCATTGCCTGTGCTGCCCTTCCCACGGCTCCCATAGTGAGTCCGCAGAAGAGGAACGCTGCCATGGCACCGATGAATGCTCCCACGAGCACTTTCGGGTTCATCAGCGTTACCTGGAAGAAAGCCATGAAGTCGTTCATCGAGGCATTCGCGGGGTCGAAGACTTGACCAGCAGCATCGATATATGTCTTGCCGTTCTCCACGGCGCGGAGCATGGCGATTTTCACCTCCTCGACATACGAGGCGAGGAGTGCGAGGGCGGTGAGGGCGGCGCTTCCAATAGCAAAACCCTTGCCGGTGGCGGCGGTGGTGTTGCCGAGGGCGTCGAGGGCGTCGGTGCGGTGGCGCACTTCCTCTCCGAGCTCACTCATCTCCGCATTTCCTCCGGCATTGTCGGCGATAGGCCCGTAGGCGTCGGTGGCGAGGGTGATGCCAAGGGTGGAGAGCATTCCCACGGCGGCGATGCCGATGCCATAGAGTCCGTGAGAGATACTTGCGGCGCTCATCGAGAGGTCGAAGCCGTTGGCACACATATAGCTGAGCATAATGGCCACGGAAATCGTAACCACCGGGATACATGTGCTGATCATTCCCGTGCCTATACCTTTTATAATAACTGTCGCGCTGCCCGTCTGCGAGGCCTCGGCGATTTTCTGCGTCGGTTTATAACTGTGAGAGGTGTAGTATTCCGTGGCCTGTCCGATAATCACTCCTGCCACGAGACCCGTGATAACCGAGAACGACACTCCGACATAATTCTCTATTCCAAGGAGATAGAGGATGACGAACGTGGCGATGGCGATGAGCAGCGCGCTCACGTTGGTGCCGAGGGAGAGCGAGTGAAGGAGGTCTTTCATCGACGCCCCCTCCTTGGTTCTCACGAGGAAGATGCCGATGAGCGAGAGGAAGATGCCCACGGCGGCGATAATCATCGGGGCGATGACGGCTTTGAGCTGCATCTCCGGCGACATGGCGAAGGCGGTGGCTCCAAGGGCGGCGGTGGAGAGGATCGAACCGCAATAGCTCTCGTAGAGGTCGGCTCCCATTCCTGCCACGTCACCCACGTTATCGCCCACATTATCGGCGATGGTAGCGGGGTTGCGGGGGTCATCCTCGGGGATGTCGGCCTCCACCTTACCCACGATATCGGCTCCCACATCGGCGGCCTTGGTGTAGATACCGCCTCCCACACGTGCGAAGAGGGCTTGCGTGGAGGCTCCCATACCGAAGGTAAGCATCGTGGTGGTGATGGTTATCAGAGCCATCTGTGTGCCGTGGTAGAAATAATTCAACACTAAAAACCATATCGCGATGTCGAGCAGTCCTAAGCCTACGACCACGAGACCCATCACGGCTCCCGAACGGAAGGCGATGCGCAGACCGGCGTCAAGACCTTTGCGGGCGGCATTGGCAGTGCGCGCACTGGCATACGTGGCGGTTTTCATACCGAAGAAGCCGGCGAGGCCGGAGAAGAAACCGCCAGTGAGGAAAGCGAAAGGCACCCAAGGGTTCTGCACTTTCAACACGTAGGCCATGAATGCGAAGATTATCGCTAAAATGATAAATACTATCAGCACAACCTTGTATTGCTGTTTCAGATAGGCCATGGCGCCGTTTCTCACGTGGCGCGCGATCTCTATCATACGTGGTGTACCCTCCTCAGCTTTCATCATGCTGCTGAAGAAATACCATGCCATCGATAATGCTACTATCGAGGCGATTGGCACAAGCCAAAATACTGCAGGAATAGTCATAATGCTTTAAGTTTTAATTATTTATAAAGTTTAAAATCTTTAGGTCAATCCCGACCCAGTCGGGGCAGCTCTTACGGAGAGTTTTTTCTTGAATAACCCGACCCAGTCGGGGCAGCTCTTACAGAGAGTTTTTCTTGAATAACCCGACCCAGTCGGGGCAGCTCTTACAGAGAGTTTTTTCTTGAATAACCCGACCCAGTCGGGGCAGCTCCTAACGGAGAGTTTTTTCTTGAATAACCCGACCCAGTCGGGGCAGCTCCTAACGGAGAGTTTTTTCTTGAATAACCCGACCCAGTCGGGGCAGCTCCTAACAGAGAGTTCTTTTATGGCGCGCAGATGATTTGGCAGACTTTGTCTTGGAAAGCTCTGGCTTCTCCTGCTCGGAGGACACCATTGTTGATGATGGCGAAACAGAGCTGGTGGCCGTTGTAAACCTGCGCATATCCGGCGAGACTGCTCACTGCCGTCACGGTGCCTGTCTTTGCCTCCACGTTACCTTTCGCATAGCCGCTTTTCATCCTCGACTTCAGGGTTCCGTCTTCTCCTGCTATGGGGAGCGAGGGCAAGAGGCGGGAGTAGATGTCCTTGTTGCGGTAGCCATAACGCAGCAACTGCACGAGCAGTTCTGCACTGATATAGTTGTATAATGACAGTCCGCTGCCGTCGGCGATTTTATATTTCGCGCCGTCGAGCCCGATGCTGTTTATTAGTCGTCTTGTTATTGTTGCCGCGTCTTTAGCAGTGGCATTACGGCGGTTGTTGCTTGCTGCTACCTGATATAGCATCGCCTCTGCGTAGAGGTTGTCGCTTTTCTTCATCATCCTCTCTAATACCGTCTCTATGGAGTGGTATCTGCCGCACAGCTGCACTGCTTTGGCTGGCAGAGTGCCGGTGGAGAGGTATCCGTTTACGGTGATACCTTTTTTGCTCAGTGCCGAGCGGAACGTTTCGAGGAACTCATCGCGCTTATTGATGAGCAGCGGCGTCAGCACTGAGTTGTCGTCGTCCCAGCACCATCCCTCTCCATATTCCTTGGTGTCTTTCATCGACACGTCGGCCACGAGTCGTCCGTTTATTTTTGTTATGCCCTCTCTCTGTATGCACTCCACGAAAGCGTTCATGTCTTCGGTGGAGAATGCGGGGTCGAAACCTCCCACACAGTAGAGGTCACCGTTGAGGGTGTCGCCTTTGATAGTGCCTGTATAGTAGAGCATCGTGCGAAACATATAGTCTTTTCCGAGGCAGTCGAGGGCGGTGATGGCGGTGACCACTTTCATCACCGACGCGGGCCTCATGAGCTGGCGGTCGTTATAGCGGAAGAGCATACGGTCGTCGGTGAGGTCATAAACGAGCATTCCCAATTGCGAGGTCTCGAGCATGCTGCTCTGTGTGAGTTGCTCCAATGCCTTCTGCATGCGCTCCGGCCAAGGGATCTCACCGTCTATTTGCACATTCTCAAATTCCTTGTCGAAGTTCTCTTCCGACTGGTCGCTTACTCCCTCGTCGTATTTCCCGTCGTAAATTTTGTCGTCGTCGTATATCGGCAGACCGTCGTCGCCAGTAACGACAGTATATCCTTGTGCCTGTGAGCGCATGGCCGGCAGGCACAAGGATAAAAGTAATATTAACAGTTTGATTCTCAATGTTATTCCCATTCTATTGTTGAAGGCGGTTTTGAGGAGATGTCGTAGCAAACCCTGTTCACGCCTTTCACTTTGTTGATAATTTCGTTGGAAACCTTAGCCATAAACTCGTAAGGCAAGTGTGCCCAGTCGGCGGTCATGGCGTCGGTGCTGGTAACGGCTCTGAGAGCCACGGGGTGCTCGTAGGTGCGCTCGTCGCCCATCACTCCCACGCTGCGGATTGTGGAGAGCAGCACGGTGCCTGCCTGCCACACCTTGTCGTAGAGCGGCTCGCCGTCTTCGCAAATCCACTGGTGCATATTCTCGATGTAGATGTCGTCAGCATCTTGGAGTATTCTCACTTTCTCGGGTGTGATGTCGCCGAGGATTCTCACGGCGAGGCCCGGTCCGGGGAACGGGTGGCGCTTGATGAGACGCTCTGGCATGTCGAGCTGATAGCCCACACGTCTCACTTCGTCTTTAAACAGCCATTTTAGTGGTTCACAAAGACTTAGCTTCATTTCTTTCGGCAGGCCTCCCACGTTGTGGTGGCTCTTGATGGTCATACCTGTTATCGAAAGACTTTCGATGCGGTCGGGGTAGATGGTGCCTTGTGCGAGCCATTTGGCGTCGGTGATTTTCTTTGCCTCGGCATTGAACACCTCCACGAAGTCGCGGCCGATGATCTTACGTTTCTGCTCCGGGTCGGTAACGCCCTTGAGGTCGTTGAAGAACTTCTCGCTGGCATCCACGCCGATTACGTTGAGCCCGAGACCCTCGTAGGCTTCCATCACCTTCTTGAACTCGTTTTTACGGAGCATGCCGTGGTCAACGAAGATACAAGTGAGGTTCTTGCCTATCGCCCGGTTGAGGAGCGTGGCGCAAACGCTGCTGTCCACGCCTCCGCTGAGACCGAGGATTACGCGGTCGTTGCCCAACTGCTCTTTCAGCTCTGCCACGGTGGTTTCCACGAAAGATGCCGCACTCCATTCCTGACGGCTTCCGCAGATGTTTACCACGAAGTTTTGCAGCAGGAGCTTGCCTTGTGTGGTGTGGAACACCTCCGGGTGGAACTGCACTGCCCAAAGGCCTGTCTTGCCCTCTTGGGTATTGCCGTAGTTGCTGTAGGCGGCGAAGTGCACATCGTTGGTGGATGCTGCCACGTGGCAGTCGTCGGGGATGGCGGTGATGGTGTCGCCATGGCTCATCCATACCTGTGAGTTGTCGTCAAAGCCTTTGAAGAGGGGGTCGTTGGCGTCGAAGCTCTTCAGGTTGGCGCGCCCATACTCGCGGGAGTTGGTTTTCTCCACCTTTCCTCCGAGGGTGTTGGCGATAAACTGTGCGCCGTAGCAGATTCCTAATACGGGATATTTGCCCATAAACTCGTCGAGGTTGGCCTTGAACGCCTCCGGGTCGTGCACGGAATAGGGCGAGCCGCTCAGTATCACGCCGATGATGTCGGGGTCGTCGGCGGGAAACTTGTTATAGGGCAGTATCTCACAGAAAGTGTCGAGTTCGCGCACACGGCGGCCTATCAGCTGTGTGGTTTGCGAACCAAAGTCCAAAATGATAATTTTCTGCATAACCTTTATTTTATTTATATAAATCAATCTTTAAGTCAATCCCGACCCAGTCGGGGCAGCTCTTAACAGAGGGCTTTTGCTTTTTCGAGCGAGTCGATTTTGCCGACATCAATTATTTTCAGCCCTTCTTGGAATGCGGCTTTGATTTTGTATTGAGCGCATGAGCTGAGATAGAAGTCGATGATGCTGAATTTTTCGGGCCAGGGGTCCATAGAGTCGAGGAGTTGCGGTGTCATGACATGAATGCCATTGAATGCGCATTTGTTGAGGCCTTCGGTCTTGAGGCCTTGTGGTTTGAGTTCGCCTGTTTTAATGTTTGTCCAACCTCTCAGCTTGTCGTTGTCGTCGCAGAGCAGATATCTGCCAGATGTCTCTCTGTTGCTCATCAGGAGCATTGCGTCGTTGTCGCCGATGTTTTCGTATAGCTGTATTATGTCGGCATTGCTGATGATGTCCACGTTGTGAATCAGCACCGGGCTGTCGTGGTCGAAGAGAGGTCTTGCCTTACGGATGCCTCCTCCTGTGTCGAGCAGGAAGTCGCTCTCATCGCTTACTCTGATGTCGATGCCGAATTTATTGTTTGTCTTGAGATAGTCGATAATCATTGCGGAGAAGTGATGCACGTTGACCACTATCCTCTCGAACCCTGCCGTTTTGAGTTTTGTGATAACTATTTCGAGCAGTGTCCGTCCGTTTATTTCCACCAGTGCCTTTGGTCTGGTGTCGGTAATAGGTTTCAGCCTCGTTCCTAATCCGGCTGCGAATATCATTGCCTGTCTCATAATCCTTTTTTACTGCATCGCTTGCGATGATGCCTCTCACTGCAAAATCGAAGATTTTGCCACCTCTCACTCAGAAACTTTACGGAGTAAAGTTTCTGTTATCTCTTGTTCTCTGTGGCATATTCTCACTTCCACTCCGAATTTGTTGTTGATATGCTCTGCGAGATGTTGTGCGCAATATACGCTACGATGCTGTCCTCCTGTGCATCCGAAGGAGAACATCAGTGATGTGAATCCCCTTTGCACATATCTTTTCACATGGTGGTCGGCGAGTGCATAGACGTGGTCGAGGAAAGAGAGTATTTCTCCGTCGTCCTCGAGGAATCTTATCACCGGCTCGTCCAAACCAGTGAGTTTCTTGTATGGCTCATATCGTCCGGGGTTGTGAGTGCTTCGGCAGTCAAACACATAACCGCCTCCGTTGCCGCTCTCGTCCTCGGGTATTCCTTTGTGGTAGGAGAAACTATATACTTTTACCACAAGCGGACCTTTGTTATCGTATTTCGAGAATGTTGCCGGGCCGTCCATCGGGTGTGCTTTGTACACGTCATCCTCGATGGTCTTCAGACCGTCGCTTCGCTCCTTCTTCTCTTCCTTGGGTGCGAATTGCGGCAGTTCCGTGAGCCGTTTCAGCATGTCGATCATATAAGGATAGGGGAACACGTCGCGTTGCAGCAGTTCCCTCAAATTCTGTATTGCCGGCGGGATGGACTCGATGAAATGGGCTTTTTTCTCATAATATCCCCTGAAACCGTAGGCTCCCAGCACCTGCAGTGTGCGGAACAGCACGAAGAGGCTGAGGCGGTTTACGAAGTGTCTTGTCGATGGAACCTCGGTAAATTGTTTCAAGGCGTCGTAGTATTGAGCCACGAGGTCGCGGCGCAGTTTATGCGGATATTTCGCCGACGCCTGCCACAGGAATGATGCCACATCATAGTAGTATGGCCCTTTCCTGCCTCCTTGGTAGTCGATGAAATGGGGATTTCCTGCATTATCGAGCATTATATTGCGTGCCTGGAAGTCGCGGTACATAAAACTGTTGCCCGGCTCCGAGGTGAGGTCTTTGGCGAAAAGTCGGAAGTTGGCTTCCAACTTCATCTCATGGAAGTCGAGGTCTGTGGCCTTCAGGAAACAATATTTGAAGTAGTTGAGGTCGAACAATACGTTGTCGGTGTCGAACTCCGGCTGTGGGTAGCATTGGGAGAAGTCGAGTCCTCTGCCGCCCACCAACTGTATCTCGGGCAGCTTGCGAATAGTCTTTACTAAAAGTTGCTTTTCTTTGAGGTTATATCGCCCTCCGGCATTTCGTCCTCCTTGGAGTGCGTCGAAGAGCGACTGGTGTCCTAAGTCGCTTTGTATGTATCTTGTCTCGTCTTCCGAGGCTGCGAGGATTTCCGGCACGGGGAGTTTCAGACTGCTGAAATGCCGTGAGAGATAGAGGAAGGCATGGTCTTCTTCCACGCTGGTGCCGACGACCCCGATTACCGACTTTCCGTTGTTGTCGTAAAGGCGGTAGTACTCACGGTTGCTGCCTCCTCCGGCGATTTTCTCTGCCGAGCGCGGCTCGTTGCCGCTCCACTTGCTATAAAGCTCAAGAAGTTTTTTCATTTTCCTCTTCCTCCTTTCTGCGCCTACGGTTTACTATATATTGCGCCAATGCGTTGTTGATAAGAATCAGCAGGATGAAAATTCCTAATGACATAAGGAATGAGCCGGTGAGGAGTAGAAGCCCGCCGGCGATTATGGCAAATACCAATATATCCCTGAACTTTATTTGTTCATCCATATCACATAACTTAAAGACAATTCCGACCCAGTCGGGCAGCTCCTACCGGAGAGTTGTTTCATCAGGACTAACCCGGCCCAGCCGGGACCGCTCCTTACGGAGAGTATTTCCTTAAAGACAATTCCGACCCAGTCGGGCAGCTCCTTGCGGAGAGTTGTTTCATCAGGACTAACCCGGCCCAGCCGGGACCGCTCCTTACGGAGAGTATTTCCTTAAAGACAATTCCGACCCAGTCGGGCAGCTCCTTGCGGAGGACTTTTACGCCGGAACGGCGTATAATTGTCAATTATCAATTGTCAATTTAAAAAGGCCAAGCAACTGAGTGTCAGCTGCTTAGCCTAACAGTCGGGATTACTGGACTCGAACCAGCGACCCCTACGTCCCGAACGTAGTGCGCTACCAACTGCGCTAAATCCCGATGGGCTTTCCAATAAAAAGATAACGCCCTGTGATTTCAGAGTGCAAAGGTAATACAATTTTTTGAAAAACGTGCATCTTTTTCAAAAAAAATGCACGTTTTAAGGAAATTTATTTCATACAGCTAATCCGAACAGGTCGAAACAGCCCTTAGCGGAGGGTCTTCAAGTCAAACCCGGCCCAACCCAAGCTCGCTCCGCGAGCAATGGAGAATGGAGAGCGAGCAAGCTCGCATGGATAATGGAGAATGAATTGCGGCAGTACCGCTATCGCCGACAGGCGATATAATTCTCAATTCTCAATTCTCAATTCTCAATTCTCAACTTGTTACAGCACTTCTGGCAGCTGGAAGAGTTTGATGCCATTTGAGCCTTTTATGAGTATTTGGTATCCTTCCGGCTGGTTTTCTTGCAGTGCCTTTTTAAGCTCTTCCACATCCTTATAGAATGCGGCGTTGGTGGCGTTATCGCATTTAGCGAATTCCTCACCCACAAGAATTGTCTGGTCGAAGTGGCAGGAGTTGAGGTATTCCACGATCTTGCGGTGTTCTTCGAGACTGCTGTCTCCGAGTTCTCTCATATCCCCGAGTATTACCATCTTTTTTGCCGCTTTCATCGTGTTGAAATTCTTCAGTGCTGCCATCATGCTTGTGGGGTTGGCATTGTATGCGTCGATGATCAGCTGGTTGTGTTCGGTGTCTTTTAGTTCCGAGCGGTTGTTGGTGGGAGTGTAAGCGGCGATGGCGTGGCAGATCTCCTCCGGGCGCACATCGAAGAATGTGCCTATGCAGGCTGCTGCCAACACATTATATATATTATATGCTCCGATGAGGTGGGTGCTAACCATATATACGCTTCCGCTTCTTTCCTTCCACTCGAAGTTCAGTGTGGGGTCGCAAGAGCTGATGATGCCGCTCACAAGGTATTCCTTGCTGTCGGGGTCGGTGCCAAGACCGTATTCCACAAGTCCCAAGCCGGCGCTGATGCCTTTCAGATGCTGGTCGTTACCGTTGATAAACACTTTCGTTCCGGCTTTCGGGCGAAGGTAGTCATAAAGTTCTCCTTTTGTTCTCACCACTCCCTCGAAGGAGCCGAAGCCTAAGAGGTGCGCCTTTCCCACATTAGTGATGATGCCGTAGTCAGGCTCTATTATGTCCACGAGAATCTTGATATCGCCCGGATGACTTGCTCCAGCCTCCACCACGGCGATGTCGTGGCGGCGCTCCAACTGCAGCAGAGTCTTTGGCACTCCTATCTCATTATTGAAGTTGCCTTGTGTGTAAAGCACGTCGTATTTCTCTTTCAGCACTGCCGCAATCAACTCTTTTGTAGTTGTCTTTCCATTGGTTCCCGTAACGCAGATTATCTTTGTGCCGAGAGTGCGGCGGTGGTGGCGTGCGAGCTCTTGGAGAGTCTTCAACACATTGTCCACCACGATATATTTCTCGCCGTCGGCATATTCCGGCTCATCGATGATAGCGTATGCGCATCCTTTCTCCAATGCTGCCTTAGCGAATTTGTTGCCGTCGAAGGAGTCGCCTTTGAGTGCGAAAAACAATGAGTCGGCGGGGCAGTCGCGGCTGTCGGTGGTAATCACCGGGTGCTGCTGAAACAAGCTGTATAATTCTTCTATTGTCATATCTTTATTAGAATTAGGTTTTATCTTAAATAAGAGACCTCCCGAAATCGTTTTATTTTTCGGGAGGTCTTTGCTATATTAACAACTAAATTTTAGAATTTCCGCCTATATTATATATAAGGTGTAGTTCTACAGCTTAGGCCTTTGCGGGAGTTGCTGTGGCTACGGCCTCTGTCTCCGGCTCTTCTTTAATCTTGCGACCCATCACGAGGTATGCCACAGGAGCAGCGATGAAGATAGAGCTGAGTGTACCGAAGATTACACCGAGCGACATTGCGAATGAGAAGCTGCGGATGCTCTCTCCACCGAGGAAGAAGATACAGAGCAGCACGAGCAATGTGGTGCCGGAGGTGTTTACGGTACGTGCGAGGGTGGCGTTGATAGCCTGGTTGAAGGTCTTCTGCACGTCGATGTTCTTGCGGCCTTTCTGCAGGTTGAACATCTCACGCACACGGTCGAACACCACCACCTTATCGTTGATGGAGTAACCCACCACAGTCAGGATGGCACCGATGAAGGTCTGGTCAATCTCAAGTGAGAAAGGCACGATGCCCCAAAGCACGGAGAAGAAACCTATCACCACGATGGTATCGATGGTAAGCGCTACCACAGAGCCCACTGAGTATGCCACGTTGCGGAAACGCAAGAGGATATACAAGAAGATGGCGATGAGTGCGAGGATCACACTTACGATAGCTCCGTGTGTGATGTCCTTAGCCACTGACGGTCCCACCTTAGAACTGCTGATGATAGAACCACCCTCACGTGCGTCCGGATCCTTGAATGTCTTGAGGTCTTTCTGTGTAATCATACCAGCGCCAGAGAGTGCTTTGAAGAGGATTTCCTCTGCCTCATCATCGATGGTGGGGCTGTTGCTCTCAATCTTATAGTTGGTAGAGATACGTATTGTCTTTCCGTCGGTACCGAGTGCGATGGCGCCCACGGTGCTCTCGGGGAAGGCGTTGCCCAATACTGTGCGCACCTCCTCCGGCTCCACGGCTTTGTCCATCACCACCACATAGTTGCGGCCACCGGTGAAGTCGATACTCTTAGAGAGGCCTTTCACGAAGAAGCTCACCACAAACAGGGCCACGAGGATGCCGAAGATTGCAAAGCTCTTCTTATACATACCCATGAAGTTGTAGTTGCAGTTCTGCATCAGGTTCTTTGAGAACCCAGTGGTGAAGGTGAGGTTGAGCCATTTGTCTTTCTTCATCTGATGCTCATACACGATACGTGTGAGGAACACTGCTGTGAAGAAGGAGATACAGATACCGATTATCCAGGTGGTTGCGAAACCTCTGATAGGACCTGTACCGAAGACATAGAGGATGACACCTGTGATAAGTGATGTTACGTTGGAGTCGAAGATTGCCGAGAAGGCGTTGGAGTAACCGGCGTCGATAGCTTTCTTGATGCCCTTGCCGCTTCTGAGCTCCTCTTTGATGCGCTCGTAGATAAGCACGTTGGCATCCACGGCAGTACCTAACGACAGCACGATACCGGCGATACCCGGCATTGTCAAGGCTGCCTGGAACGAGGTGAGGATACCCAAGGTGAAGAAAAGGTTAAGGATAAGGGCGCAGTTGGCCAACATACCCGGTATCACATTATATAATATAACCATATATATCATCAGGAGCACGAATGCGATGATGAATGATATGAATCCTTGTTTGATTGACTGTGCTCCGAGTGAAGGACCAACCACCTCTTCCTGTACGATACGTGTAGGAGCCGGCATCTTACCCGACTTCAGTGTGTTGGAGAGGTCTTTGGTATCCTCGATGGTGAAGTTACCAGTAATCTGGCTGTTACCGCCGTCAATCTCGCCGTTTACTCTCGGTGCGCTATACACGGCGTCGTCAAGTACGATGGCGATGGCCTTGCCGATGTTGGCTTTCGTGAGTTGTGCCCAGCGGCGTGCGCCGTCGCTGTTCATCTGCATGCTCACGCAAGGCTGTCCAAACTGTGTGAACTCGTCTTTGGCGTCGGTAATCACATCACCCTCGATAGGTGCGCGGCCGTCGGGCTGTGTCACTTTCAGTGCGTAGAGCTCGTAAATCTCGCCGTTCTTGGCAAACTCTGACGGTTTGGCGCTCCACAGCAGTTTCAGGTCTGCGGGCAATATTTTCTTTGCCTCGTCAGAGTAGATGATTTTGTTCACCTCTGCTGTGTCGCGGTAGCTTGCATATCCCACGAGGCTCAGACCCTCCTGCATAGGCTGGAAGATGGAGAAGAGCGGGTTTTGCTTCTTCATCTCTGCTATTTGTGCCTCGCTCAGCTCGTTGGATTTGCTGTTGTCGCCCGGTTTAGCATTGATTTGTGAAGCGAGGTCGCCTTTCACGTCGGTTTTTGCTGTGTCAGCCTTGGCACTGTCAGCTTTTGCCACGGTCTTGTCGGCGGCTTTCTCGTCTTTAGCAGCCTTGGTGCTGTCGCTCTGTGTGTCTTTGCCGGCGAAAGCCTGGTTGAGCTGGCTCAGGTAAGGCACTATTTGCTGTGCGTTGTATGTCTCCCAGAACTCCAGGTTGGCGCTTCCTTGGAGGAGTTTTCTCACACGCTCGGGCTCTTTGATACCCGGCATCTCCACCATGATGCGTCCCTCTTGTCCTTCCAGTTTCTGGATGTTGGGCTGTACGACGCCGAATTTGTCGATACGTGTGCGGACGATGTTGAATGAGTTGTCCACAGCTGCCTGCACCTCTGCGCGGAGAGCTTTCTCCACCTCTGCGTCAGTGCTCTTGGTGCTCACTTTGCCTTTCATCTGCTGTGTGGCGAAGATTTCGCAGAGCTTGCTGTTGGGCGCGTTGCGCTTGTAGGCTTTGATGAAGAGAGTGATGAAGTCGGTCTGACTTGTCTCCTCTTCTTTCTTTGCCTCATTCATAGACTTAACGTAGGCTGGGTCTTTCTTGTGGTCAGCCAGCACGTCCACCACATCGGGCACTGAGATTTCGAGGATGACGTTCATACCACCCTTGAGGTCGAGACCCAGTCCGATTTCCATCTCACGGCACTGCTGCAGAGAGTAGATGCCTAAGTACACCTTTTCGTTCTTGAGTGAGTCGAGGTATTCATCTCCTGAACCCTCTTTCACCTGGTTCATCGCCGCAGCCTTATTCTCATAATGCATTGTGACGAATTTGAACGAAAGGTAGAAGATACACACTAAAGTTAGCATTAGTGCGATAAACTTAACTAATCCTTTGTTTTGCATTTTTTTTATCTGTTAATTTCGTATTTCAACTTTACGTTTTAATTTTGAGGTGCAAAGTTACGCATTTTTTTGCAAATCAGAAAATTTATTTGCATTTTTCGTATAAAAAATGTGTAAATCAGCGTTTTTTTAGCCAACAACTCATAGGATAATGGTCGGAAGTGAGCAAATTAGCACCTATTTTGCACTTGTATGGCGTCCAGTCGCTGCTGCACATAATATAGTCGATTCTCACAGGGAACCCTAATCTGTTGTATGTCAGTCCCAGTCCCGCTCCTGTCTCACGGTAGCAGTCTGTGAGCATCGTGGAGAGCCTGTAGCGTGTGTATGAGATGGGGTTGTCGTTGAAGTCGCCGCAAAGTATCATGCTCTTGGTGCGGTGGGCTTCTATAAACACCTCCACGCTGTCGGCTTGTTTGCATCTTATTTTTGCCGACTCGGCAAGGCGTGTGAGCATGACTTTCGATTTCCACCTTGCCTCATCCTGGGCCATTTCCCCTTTTATCATGGTGGTGTACTCATTCCTTTGTGTGGTGTCTAAGTGGCAGTTTTCAAAGTGGTTGTTAATCACAATCACCGTGTCTTTGCCCATGTTGAGCCAGAAGGCCACGGAGCCGTTGCCTTTAGACTCATACTGTATCCTCTCCTTCTTCACGATGGGGAATTTGCTGAATATCGACACGAGGCTGCCTGTGTTCATCGCCATACTGTCGTGGTGCTGGTATATCGGATACAATGTGTTGTGTACCTTGTTTTTCACGCTCCATGGCTCGTTGGACTCTTGCAGACATATTATGTCGGCCTTGGAGTCTCGCAGGTAATTGATTGTGGGGTGCTCGTCGCCTTCTTTTATCTCTTTTCCCTCTCCGAGCGTGAAGCCCTGCACATTGTATGTTACCACTTTTATGGCTCCTTCGGGCGGGTTTTCTATTTTCAGGTGTAGCGGGAAATAGGTTTTTATCGCTGGCAGACAGAGCAGGTAGCCTGCCACGGGAATGAACACATATCTGAAATGTATGAGTACCCACAGCACGAGAAACAGCATGTTGACAGCCAATGTGATTGGGAAGGCGAGGCCTAAACAAGCTAAGTATGGGTGTGAGCCAGGGTAGAGACGGTCGCTGTAGGCTGCTGCCAACATAAAGAGTATCGCGGCGATGTTGGCGCCGGCGATAATGCGTAAAGTTACGGTTTTCAGCTTCTTAAACATCTTCTATAAATAAAATGAATAATGAAAAATGAAAAATATATGCTAATGAAAAATTAAAACCACATTCAGTTGTTGAAACTATTTCTTGTTGCTGTTGTCAAATAGTTTCTTCTTTTCTTCTTCTGTCAGCGAGTCGTATCCGCTTTTCCTTATCTTGTCGAGAATGCGGTCTATTTCTTCCTGTTTTTCCTTTTGTTTGGCATTATACTCCCAGTCTTTATTGCCGTTGCCACCATAAATGCTGTCGGCGTTTTTATGAGTGTGCTTCTCCCAGTTCTTTTTCATGCTCTCAAAGAAGTCCCCTCCTTTCGACGTGCCATAGCCGTTGCCGGAGTATGGGTGCTTACTCCAATATCTTATCATAAGGAAACCGAAGAGCATGCCGCCGAGGTGGGCGAAGTGAGCCACGCCATCTCCAGAGGAGCCTAAGGCGGAGACGAGTTCAATGGCGATATAAATGAGTACGAACCATTTTGCTTTTATTGGTATGGGCAGGGGGAAGATGAAAAGCCGCTCTTCCGGATACAACATACCAAAGGCCAGGAGGATGGCATACACCGCTCCTGAGGCTCCCACTGTCATCCAGTTGATTAATGCGCTGCCTAATTGCTCCGCTGCGGCGCTGAGCACACCAATACTGGTGACACTTACACTTGATGAAACGACATTGTAGAACTCCACCAACTGTACCAGCTCCTGTATTAATCCAGCTCCGACACCGCACGAAATGTAATAAAAAAGGAATTTTTTCGGGCCCCATGTGCTTTCTATGATTGTGCCAAACATCCACAGGGCAAACATGTTGAAAAACAAGTGGGTGAAACCACCGTGCATAAACATATATGTTATGAGCTGATATATCTTAAAGTAGGGCGTCATAAAGAAATGCAGTCCTAACAGATTTGAGAGGTCGATACCCATCCTTTCAAACACAAATGTGGCCAAAAACATCAAGGTGTTGATGATCAGCAAATTTTTTACTACTGGAGTAAGTCGAAACATTTTCGTATCAATAATTTATATTACACTTAAACAGGGGCATTGTCGCCCCTTGTCATTTTTTCGGGTGCAAAATTACTAAAAATATCTTCAAAAACGACCGTTTTTGCAAGAATAAGTACTTTTTTTTATCTTTTTAGTGATTTTTTTTCAAAAAAAGTTTGCAGTATCAAAACTTTGAACTATATTTGCGAGCAGAAAACTTAGAAAATCATTGAGTTATTAACTTATTAATAAAAATTTTAATTATGAACAAGACACAATTAGTAGAGAAGATTGCTGAGAAAGCTCAAATTTCAAAGGCTGACTCAAAGAAAGCGCTTGACGCAGCAGTAGAGGCTATCAAAGAAGCCCTCAAAGGTAATGACAAAGTACAGCTTATCGGCTTTGGCACGTTCGCAACCGTTGTACGCCCCGCTCACGAGGGTATCAACCCGCGTAAAAAAGAGAAAATCACCATTCCTGAGAAGAAAGTGGTGAAATTCAAAGCCGGCTCTGAAATGGTGGACTTCATTCAGTAAGACTTTGTAAAAAAAATTCAAAAGCGCCTCCGCACCCCGGAGGCGCTTTTCTTCGTCGTTTCCAACCTTCTAAACTCTTCATTATCCATTATCCATTCTCCATTTTCCATTGTGGCACCACCGCTCTCCATTCTCCATTTTCTATCCCATTTTCCATTATTTTTCCCTTTCTCCTTTTTTATATGAAAAAAAAGTCGTACCTTTGCACGGAAAATGAAAATATTAGTTACAGGAGCATCCGGCTTCATCGGCAGTTTTATTGTTGAAGAAGCCCTAAGGAGAGATATGGAGGTGTGGGCGGCAGTGAGAGCCACCAGCTCACGCCGGTATCTCACCGACAGTCGCATACACTTCATCGAATTAGACCTCGGCAGTGAGGAGCAGATGCGAAAGGCGATGAAAGAAATGCAGTTTGACTATGTGGTGCATGCCGCCGGCGCTACTAAATGCCTGCATAGTGAAGACTTCTTCCGCATCAACACTGAGGGCACACGCAATCTCGCCAACGCCCTGACCGCGCTGAAAATGCCACTGAGGAAATTCGTGTATATGAGCAGCCTGAGCATCTTCGGAGCTATCAAGGAGAATGGTGAGCCATACGAGGAGATCAGGGAGGGCGACACGCCAGAGCCGAATACGGCATACGGCAAGAGTAAGTTGAAAGCCGAGCAGTGGCTCGAAGGCACCTCCTTGCCATACGTGATACTGCGGCCCACCGGTGTTTACGGTCCGAGGGAGAAAGATTATTTCATGATGGTGAAGAGCATACGGAGCCATACTGACTTCGCTGTGGGTTTCAAGAAACAGGACATCACATTCGTGTATGTCGCTGACCTCGTGCAAGCAGTATTCCTCGCATTAGAGAAAGGTGCGGCGGGACGGAAATACATCATCAGCGACGGTTGCACCTACGACTCGTCGGCATTCAGCAACTTGATAAAACAGCAGTTGGGCAACCCCTTCGTGCTTAAGATCAAAGCCCCCTTGTGGCTCTTGCGAATAGTTACCACAGTAGGGGAGGCTTACGGACAAATGACAGGGAAGCTCACCGCACTGAACAAAGACAAATACAATATATTAAAGCAGCGCAACTGGCGTTGCGATATCTCTCCGGCAGTGAAGGAGTTGAGATACAAACCAGGATACCTGCTGCCAAAAGGAGTGGAGCTCACCGTGAAATGGTATAAGGATAACGGCTGGTTATAAAGGATAATGGGTAAAAAGAGCAATATCACATTCAAAGGATTTTTTAAGAGCTTGTTCCAACGTGAGGCAAGCCCTATGAAAGGGCTGATGGCTTTGGAATGGGTGGTGGTGGCATATATGCTCTTCACCTTGGCCGTAGTGTACTTCGCATATACTAAATGCCCGAATGCGGATGCCGTAATTCAAGAGAGGGTGAGGATGGCGATAATAATGGCTGCCCTTTGGCTCGTTTACCGTTTAGCCCCCTGCCGCTTCACCATGCTCACACGCGTGCTGTTTCAAATAGCGTCGTTGGGCATCTGGTATCCCGACATTTATGAGTTCGTCCGTATGTTTCCCAACTGCGACCACCTCTTCGCCAGTTTTGAGCAGTCGCTTTTCGGTTGCCAGCCGGCCTTGCTGTGGTGTCATCTGTTCCCCTCGAAAGTGGTGAGCGAACTGATGTATTTGGGATATTTCTCGTATTATTTCATTTTCATAATACCGCTGTTTTATTATTTCATCTATAGATACGAGGATTTTCAGAAGGCGGCTTTTATCATTATCGGCTCCTTTTTCCTCTTCTATCTGATATACCTCTTCCTGCCCGTGAGCGGTCCGCAGTTCTACTATCCCGCGGTGGGCGAGGCAACGATAGTAAACGGTGTTTTTCCGGAGATTGGCGACTATTTCTCCGGCTCCCAAGGCACCCTCGTGGGGGCTGGCTGGACAGACGGCTTCTTCTATCACTGTGTGCAGATGATGCACGATGCCGGCGAACGGCCGATTGCGGCATTTCCCTCCAGTCATGTGGGCGTGTGCGTGGTGGTGATGGCACTCTTTGTCGTGTACAAGGAGTGGAAATGGTTTATTGCCTTCATGCCATTCTCGATATTGCTGTTCTTCTCCACAGTGTATATCCGGGCCCACTACCTCATCGATGCCATCGGCGGTTTCATCGCCGGACTGGTAATCTTTGCGATATTGTATCTGATTGCGGAGAAGTGTATGGGCAAGAAGAAAAAGCCTAAGAAAATGAGGGATAGAAAAGATAAAGTTTAACGACTGATAAAATTACAACGTGAAAAAACTGTTTATTGAAACATACGGATGCCAGATGAACGTGGCTGACAGTGAGGTGGTGGCGGCAGTGATGCAGATGGCCGGCTATGAGACGTGCGACAGCGCAAGCGATGCCGACCTGCTGATGCTCAACACCTGCTCGGTGCGCGAGAACGCGGAGAATAAGATTTACAACCGCTTGGACACCCTCAATGCCGAGAGGCGCAAAGGACATAAAATGCTCATCGGAGTGATAGGATGCATGGCAGAGAGGGTGAGAGAACACCTTATCAATGACTATGACGTGGATATCGTGGCCGGCCCCGACGCCTATATGTCGCTGCCCGACCTCACCGCACAGGCGGAAAACGGATACAAGGCCATCAATGTGGAGCTGTCGCTGAGCGAAACCTACCGCGACGTGGTGCCAAAACGTATCTTCGGGGCAAAGACCGGAGGCTTCGTGAGTATTATGCGCGGGTGCAACAACTTCTGCCACTACTGCATAGTGCCTTATACCCGGGGCAGGGAGAGAAGCCGCGACATAGACAGCATATTGCGGGAGGCACAAGACCTGGCGGCAAGGAATTATAAGGAGGTTACTCTGTTGGGACAGAACGTGAACTCCTACGACGACCGCGGCGTGCGCTTCCCGGAGCTCTTGCGCAGAGTGGCGCAGGCGGTGCCGGAGATGAGGGTGAGGTTCACAACAAGTCATCCCAAGGACATGAGCGACGACACTCTAAGGGTAATCGCCGAAGAGCCCAACGTGTGCCGGCATATACACCTGCCCGTGCAGAGCGGCAGCGACAAGATACTGAAGCTGATGAACAGGAAATACACCCGCGAGTGGTATCTCGACCGGGTGAGGGCAATAAGGGAGATTGTGCCAGACTGCGGCCTCTCCACCGATATCTTCGTGGGATACCACGATGAGACGGAGGAGGACCATCAGCTCTCGCTCTCGCTCATGAGCGAGGTGGGATACGACTCCGCCTTTATGTTTAAATACTCCGAGCGCCCCGGCACCTACGCCTCCAAGCACCTGCCCGACAATATCGACGAGGAGACGAAAATAAGAAGACTTAATGAGCTGATTCATTTGCAGACGGAAATGTCGGCGAAACGCAATGCAGAGGAAGAGGGGAAAATAAGGGAAATACTCGTGGAAGGATTCAGCAAACGGTCGCACGACCAGCTCTTCGGGCGCACAGAGCAGAACAAGGTGGTGGTGTTTGACAAAGGCAATCACCATATCGGGGAGAAAGTGATGGTGAAAATCACCGGCTCTACGAGCGCGACGCTCTTCGGCGAAGCAGAGAATTGACAATTGACAATTGATAATTGACAATTATTATGAAAGAATTTATAAAGGTTTTGAAGCGGTTTGTGCCGCCCTATAAGAAGTACCTGGTATTGGCGGTGCTTTTTAATATCTTGTCGGCGGTGCTGAATATCTTCTCCTTCGCGGCGATAATCCCGATCTTGCAGATTCTCTTCAAGACCGACGGCGGACCTCAGCCCACAGAGTTGATGGAGTGGGACTGGAACAATGCCCTTAATGTGGCAGAGAATAATGTGAACTACTATGTGTATGAGTTCATACAGAGCTATGGCGCTGCCACCACCTTATTAATAATAGGACTGTTCCTGGCGGTGATGACCTTCTTCAAAACTGGAGCCTATTTCCTCTCGTCAGCCACCATCATCCCTATCCGCACCGGAGTGGTGAGAGACATACGCAACCAGCTGTATCAGAAAATCACTTCGCTGCCCTTGGGTTTTTTCTCGGAGGAGCGCAAAGGCGATATCATCGCACGTATGAGCGGGGATGTGCAAGAGGTGGAAAACTCTATAATGAGCAGTCTCGACATGCTCTTCAAAAACCCGATACTCATTATCGCCTATTTCGGCACACTGCTCGTGGTGAGCTGGCAACTCACCGTGTTCACCATCGTCTTCGTGCCGATCTTCGGCTGGTTCATGGGCTATGTGGGCAGAAAACTCAAACAACAGTCGGTGAAGGCACAGGGGCTTTGGAGCGACACTATGAGCCAGGTGGAAGAGACACTCGGCGGACTGCGTATCATCAAAGCCTTCTGCGCGGAGAAAAAGATGAACAGCCGTTTCGACACCATCAACTCCGCCTACCGCAACGATATCATGCGGGTGAACATCAGGCAGCAGATGGCACACCCGATGAGCGAGTTTCTCGGCACCGTGATGATTGTCATCGTGTTGTGGTTCGGAAGCATACTCGTGCTCAACTACGGCACACTCTCGGGACCGAAATTCATCTACTATCTCGTGATGCTCTACTCCATCATCAACCCGCTCAAGGAGTTCTCGAAGGCAGGATACAACATACCCAAGGGACTGGCGTCAATGGAGAGGATTGACAAGATTCTGCTTGCCGAAAACGATATCAAGGAGAAAGAAAATCCTGTGCATATCGCCTCTTTCGAACATCAGATAGAGTTTCGCAACGTGTCATTTAAATACGACCAGAAATGGGTGCTGCGCAATATCAACCTCGTGATACCGAAAGGAAAGACGATAGCCTTGGTAGGGCAGAGCGGAGGCGGCAAGTCAACGCTCGTGGACCTTATCCCCCGCTACTACGACGTGCAGGAGGGCGAGGTGCTTATCGATGGAATCAATGTTAAGGACTTGGGCATTTATGATTTGCGCCAACTCATCGGCAATGTCAATCAAGAGGCAATACTCTTCAACGACACTTTCCGCAATAACATCTCTTTCGGTGTTGACGACGCTACCGATGAACAGGTGGCAGAGGCGGCAAAAATCGCCAATGCCTACGATTTCATCGTGCAGTCAGAGCAAGGCTTCGACACAAATATCGGCGACCGTGGCGGCCGTCTCTCCGGAGGACAGCGGCAGAGGGTGAGTATAGCAAGGGCGATATTGAAAAACCCGCCGATACTGATTCTCGATGAGGCTACCTCCGCTCTCGACACCGAGAGCGAGCGGCTCGTGCAGCAGGCTCTTGAAAGACTGATGAAGACACGCACCACTATTGCCATTGCCCACAGGCTTTCCACAATCAAAAATGCCGATGAAATCTATGTTATTCATGAAGGACAGATAGTGGAAAACGGCACTCACGAGGAATTATTGCAACAAGACGGATACTATAAGAAGCTTAACGAAATGCAAAGGTCATAAGAATGAAAAGGGTAGGGTATCTCATCGGGATGTATTTGCTCACGGTGGTATTGTTTATCGTGGGCAAGGCACTCTTTATGCTCTACAACAATCCGATGGAATGGTCGAATTTCTTCGATGTGGCGCAGCATGGACTGTCGCTCGACCTCTCCACGGCCCTCTATTGCGTCATAGTGCCTCTCATAGTGATATTAATCTCTCTCTTTCCGATAAAATGGGAGAAATTGCGGAAATCGCTAAAGGTTTACCACTTTATTCTCGCCATTGTCCTAACCCTCGCTATCTGCTCTGACACGGTGATGTTCAGTTTTTGGGGTATCAAACTTGATGCGTCGATGCTTCAATTTTTGTCGCAGCCAAGTGGCATCACTCAGAGTGTCAGTCTGCTATTCTTGATTATAACAGCCGCCGTGATGGCCATGGCAGTATATATTATATATAAGGTGTATAATATGCTGCTTCCATCAGAAATGCCTGTTTTGTCGATGAAATGGCGGATTATAGGTCTTCTGCTATTCATTTGTGCGATTCCTCTGGTAGTGATAGGCATCCGTGGCGGCACAGGAGAGTCAACCACAAATGTGGGACAGGTGTATTTTTCGCAGAAGCAGTTTTTGAATTATGCCGCGGTGAATCCGCTCTTTTCTTTTCTCGCCTCCTTTGAGAAGTCGGCAAACAGAATAGAAGAGTATGATTATATGCCTGCCGAAGAGGCACAGGAGATAGTAAGCCGCATTTATCCCATTTCAACGGCCGACAGCATTATAAGTCTTAATGACTCTTTGATGTTAGAAAACTGGCAAACCCATTCTGCTGATTCCTCGTCGGCTTCCATTGCTCTTCTGAATACTCGCCGTCCGAATATAGTAATCATACTTTTGGAAAGTTGTGGCGGAATGTTCACCCGTTTATTGGGTCGTGACAGCATAATGCCCCATTTCAACGCCCTTATGGACGAGGGTGTGTCGTTCAACCGCTGTTATGCCAATACCTGGCGCACCGACCGTGGCACCGTTTGCACTTTTGGAGGATACCCCTCTTTCCCGCGTTCATCGGTGATGAAGATGCCGAAAAAGACAGCACTGATGCCTGCCATACCCAAGACACTCGCTGCATACGGTTATCATAGTGAATATCTCTATGGAGGCGATATCAATTTCACTAATATGCGCAGCTACCTTATCAATGCCGGGTTTGAGCAACTCTATTCTATGGACGATTTCACCCAAGAGGAACGAAAATCCGCAAAGTGGGGAGTGAGGGACGACATCACTTTCAAACGGCTGCTCTCGATGATTCGCAGTCAGAGCAAAGACACCAATTACATCCTCGGCTTTTCCACTCTCAGCAGTCATGAGCCGTGGGACGTGCCAGAGCATGTGCTCACCGATGAAATCGACAATTCTTTCCATTATCTCGACCGTTGCATCGGCGATTTCATCGACTCTTTGAAGACTATGCCGCAGTGGAGCGATCTTTTAGTGATTATGCTTCCCGACCATAGTATCGGGCATGCCGGCTACGACGAGACAAATATCGACCGCAACCTCATACCGATGGTTTGGCTCGGAGGAGCGGTGAAATCGCCAAAACAGATAGAAGTGATATGCAATCAGACCGACCTTGCCGCCACTCTCCTGTCGCAATTGGGCATCACCCATGGAGAATACACTTTCAGCCGCGACGTGCTAAGTCCCGCATACCGCTGGCCTTTGGCAGTGCACAATTTCACCGATGGCTTCTCACTTATCGACAGCACCGGCTATATCGTGTATGATTTCAACGCTGACAAAATTATAGTAAACAAGTCGTCGGCACCCGCCAACCTTGAAAAGGCAGGGAAGGCAATATTACAGGTGACAACAGATAATTTTAAAAATATAAAATAAATATATGCTTAGCCCTTCAGAATTAAAAAACTCTTTTCTTGTATCATTCAATTCTTTGTCGGCCACAGAGAAGAATGTGATTATGGATGTCGCATTGGAATTATATCCGATAACGTCTGTGCAGCTCAGCTATATCTGCTCGTCAGTCACATCGGGTAAAATGTCTTCTTATCGTCTGGGTGATTATCGTTTACGGCTTTGCAACGAGTCGCGTCATTCTTTTTACAGTTTCCAATACGTGGCCAAACCTTTCTATTTTATGGGCTCATTGTTGTCGCTTGGGGTGAAGAAAGTGAGAATTTTAATTAATGAAAGGAAAGCAGCAATAGGCAAGGCGTATAATAAGAAACAAGAAAACATCGTCAGGGATGATTTTCTTCTTGCGCTTACCGAATATCTTTGTGAAGGTAAGGTTCCTAATACAAAAGATTTGGGAAATGTTCCCGATGTGTCACCATCCGAGAACACCCCTCTTTTTGAGTATATCGTTTTTATGATGATGTATAGCGAATTCTTTGATCCTTTCCTGAAAAAGGTGAATTGTGAAAACATACCTGTTAAATCAGTCCAAGGCTTTATCGACAGAATGCAGGATATGAAAGAACCATCGTCTGTTATGTTGAAGAGGATAATTACTTATCGTGGTGGTGCGGGTTCTTCTAGAATTAAGGGCATTCTGAATAATTATACTTTCTATAATGACTTCTGTTTAAATGGGGATATTGATGCCTTTGAGAAAAAATTCTTACCCACTTCATTGCAATACCGTATGATAAGGGCAATGAAGTATCTGGCTCAAGGAGAAGCTCATCAGGCTGTTAATGCGATAGAAAAGGCTAATGGAAGTAAAATGGTTTATCACAGCGACTCCGTGTATTCGTTGATTTATATGATGGCTTTGTATGCAGATGACCCGAAGAAGAACAATTTTAAGAAACTCTCAGACATAATTAAAACCACTGAAGGGAAACCAGAATACGCTTCCTCTTGGCTTTTCGCAAATATGGCATTAGACAAAGATGTGAACAATTGGATTTCTTCTAAGTTTTGGGAGCAAACGGTAATGGACGGAGGATATGCACTCTACTTGGTTACTCTGTTTTTCGGATTAGACGAGAATTTGTCGAAAGAACGCAGGGCAGAGAAAGAATATGAACTGAAAAATTCCTCTTTCGCAATACTTCGTTATCTTTACGCTTGGCTGCGTGGCACTGATGAGGAAAAGTTTATTGCATCAGAGCAGATGGGCATAGGAAATATATGGCCCGAAAAAAGGAAAAGCAGACTGTGGGAAACAAAACTCTTAGAGATAGAGGCTTTGTGTGAGTCGCAAAAAGGTAAGTATGTGAAAGACATGAACGGCAGAAGCCGGAGAATTGTGTATCTCGTGGATATAAAGACATTGAGGGTTATACCGGTGATGCAGACTTCCAAGGACGACACTACTTGGACAAAAGGACGAACAATCGCTTTGAAAAACTTCAGGGGTTCTATGCCGGAACAGACTACGCAGGACTTGAGAGTGTCGAAATTAGTGAGGCAAGACCGTTATTATTCCAGTTCATACGAATTGGCAGGAGCAGCTGTGTTCTTGGAACTTGTAGGGCATCCATACGTGTTCCGTGAGGACAACCCTGATGTGAAAGTGGATATCGTATCAGAGCCGCCACAGTTTGCCATCATACGCACGCCAAAAGGGTTTAAGGTGAAATGCAGTATTAAAAACATACAGTCAAAACTTTCGGGGTGCTTTGTCGTGGAAGAGAGCACGCAGAGGTTTAATGTGATAGAACTCACAGATTTGCAGGTTCAGGTAATCCGCTTGCTCACCGACATTAAGGAACTGCCTTTTGAGGCAGAGGACAAGCTCAAGAGCGTGTTGGGGCTGCTTGGTGCACAAGTAACAGTGATGTCGGAACTCCTTGCAGATGTGGCCGAACCCTCGGAAACAATCGAAGGCGACAATTCTATAGTGGCTCAGCTGATGCCTGTGGATGAAGATGTGAGGATGAGGCTTTATGTGAAACCATTTACGGATAAACCGCCATATTGTAACCCGGGTGAGGGATTAGAGTATGTGGCTGCCAACATAGATGGAAAGCAGACACATGCAAAGCGAAACCTCCGAAAAGAGAAGAAAAATCTCAGTCAGCTCCGATTATGCCTTGAGCCTTTCGAGATGTATGAGGACCAGGATAATTGGCGGCTGCCACCAGAGGAATGTCTTAGAGTGCTGTCCATACTTCAACAAATGAAAGACATTTGCCGTGCTGAATGGCCTGAGGGAGTGAAGTATAAGGTAAAACAATTCGTTCTTACCAGTAAGGATATCAACTATACTATCAATGGTTATGGGAAATGGTTTGAAATCGATGGCAGTGTGAATGTAGGGGAAGACATCAAGTTGGGGCTTGCAGAGATGCTCGACCTGATACACGACCGCCGCACAGGTAATTTCATACAGATGGGCGACAACGAATTCTTGGAGCTCAGCGCCGGACTGCGCAAACAATTGCAGCAGTTAGACACCCTTGTGCCCACTAAAGGCAAGGACAAGATGCGCCTCTCGCCATTCTCCATCATCGCTTTAGGCAATCTCGGTGCCGGCGGAGCTAAGGTGGAGGCTGATAAAGAATATAAGAGTCTGATGAAGCGCATCGAAGACAGTGCCACACAGATATTCAAGATACCCAAGAAGATACAGGCTGACTTGCGCGACTATCAGAAAGAGGCCTACGACTGGATGTCGAGACTCGCCTATTGGGGTGCGGGAGCCTTGCTTGCCGACGACATGGGTCTCGGAAAGACGGTGGAAGCCATCACCCTGATGCTCTCAAGGGCAAAAGACGGTCCGCAGTTGGTGGTGGCTCCCACATCGGTGATACTCAACTGGAAAAGCGAAATAACACGTTTCGCACCGTCGCTGACACCTTTGGTGCTCAACACTCTCGGCACAGACAGAGAGTCGATGGTGAAGGAAGCTGGGAAGAATGATGTGGTAATCACCTCGTATGGCATCCTCGTAACAGAGGAAGAACTGCTCTCCGGGAAGAAATGGAACACCATAGTCTTGGATGAGGCTCACACAATAAAAAACAGAAACACGAAGATGTCGAAGGCGGCAATGCAGCTGGAAGGCGATTTCCGCCTCTTGCTCACTGGCACACCGCTGCAAAACCATCTCAGCGAAATGTGGAACCTCTTCGAGTTCGCCAATCCCGGACTGCTTGGCAGCTTCAACAGCTTTGCGGATAATTTTATCGTACCCGTGGAGAAAAATCATGATAAAGACCAGCAGAAACTCTTGAAGAAAATAGTGCAACCCTTCATACTGCGGCGCACCAAGACAGAAGTGCTCTCGCAGTTGCCACAAAAAACGGAAATCACCCTCAAGGTGCAACTCTCGCAAGAAGAGTGGGCATTCTATGACACTATCCGTGAGAATGCCTTGATAGCACTTAAGAGCGGAGAGTCAAACCAGATGCAGACCTTGGCGGAAATCACCCGACTGCGTCAGGCAGCCTGCAATGTGAGACTCTTGGAGCCGAAGCTGCCCATAGAGTCGTCGAAGACAGAAGCACTGCTCAACCTCGTCGATGAGCTCACCGCCAACCATCACCGCGCCCTCGTGTTCAGTCAGTTCACCTCTCACCTCGCACTTATCAAGGAACAATTGGACAAGAGAAAGATACAATACGAATATCTCGACGGCAGCACCACCCCAAACATGCGAGCACGTCTTGTGAAGAAATTCCAGACTGGCGACGCCCCCCTCTTCCTCATCAGCCTCAAGGCCGGAGGATTGGGATTGAACCTCACTGCCGCCGACTATGTGATACACCTCGACCCCTGGTGGAACCCGGCCATCGAAGACCAGGCCAGCGACCGTGCCTATCGCATCGGCCAGGACAAACCGGTAACCGTTTATCGCATCATCGCCGCCGACACCATCGAAGAAAAGATACTCGAATTGCATAAAACCAAGAAGTCAATGGCCGACGCACTCCTTGAGGGCAGCGATATCGTTACCACTATGACGAAAGAGGATATGATGCAACTGCTCACGCTAAGCTCTATGGATTAACGGCGGTTTTTACCAATGTCAGGCTGATGAAAATTCAAGGCAAAGACTGTATGATTTTTCACTCAAAAAGTAAGTTTTATATGGTTTTATTGTTTGAATGAAGAAATTTTCATTAACTTTGCACCCGAAAACATGCCTGCGGATGGTATATGATAGTTAAGACTTAAGAAATGAAGAAGGTTTTATATTGGATGCTTTTTGGTGTGTGGTGGCTATTTTCCTTGCTGCCACTATGGGTGCATTACCGTATTTCAGATTGTATATATTACATTATTTATTATATAATGCGCTATCGCCGCGGCATAGTGAGAAAGAACCTCACGGAGTCGTTCCCCGAGAAGAGCGAGGAGGAGATAGTGAAAATAGAGAAAGACTTTTACTCCTGGTTTTGCGACTATCTCGTGGAGAGCGTGAAGATGTTTTCCATGAGTGAGAAACAGATGCGCCGCCGCATGGTGTTCGAAAATGTAGAAGAGGTGAATGCCGCATTGCAGAAAGGACAGTCGTGCGCCATCTATCTCGGGCACTACTGCAACTGGGAAATGGTAACGTCGCTGCAACTCTGGGTGGGTGACAACGGTCATTGCGGACAGATTTACCATCCCTTGGAGGATAAAGTATTCGACAACCTGTTTAATTATATGCGCAGTCGCTTGGGCAACCTTAACATCCCGATGAGCGAGACCATCCGGCAGATAATAAAGGCGAAGCAGGCTGGCGAGAAACTCGTCATCGGCTTTATCGCCGACCAGGTGCCGTTTTGGAACAACATCCATTATTGGACCGACTTCCTCCACCACGACACCCCGGTGCTCTCCGGCTCGGAGAGGGTGGCACGCAAGGTGGACATGGCTTGTTTCTACCTCGATATGAGAAGGGTGAAAAGAGGATATTATGCTGGAGAGTTTAAACTGATTTCCTACAAGCCAAAGGAAGAGGAAGAGTTTTATATCACAGAGCAGTATTTCCGGGCATTAGAAAAGACCATTCAGCGACAGCCGCCCTATTGGCTGTGGACTCACAACCGTTGGAAACGCACAAGGGAGGAATGGTTGAAAATCATTGATCCTGAAACACATAAGATGAAAACTACATGATATTCGCAAGGGACAAGGGCAGAATGTGCAATAACTTGTTGCAATACGGTCACGTGTATGCGTGGGCGAGGGAGCAAGGCAGGAAGAGCGTGAGCATGCGCTTTTGCTATAAATATCCTTATTTCCATATCCGCCATACCCCATGGCACAACCCTTTGGTGTATGCCTTTGTCAAATTTTTTGCTTGGGCCAGGATGCTTACCGTGGTGTCATTTAATAATCCCGATGAAAGAGCAGAGAGTTTGGAACACAAGCTGTCTATGATGCGCCGCCACAGCAATATTGTCGTCGAAGGCTGGTATGTGAGGTTCTATGACCTCTTTTTGAAATACCGCGACGAGATCACCGCCCTTTTTGCTTTTGAGGATGAGGTGATGAAGAAGGCCGAGGAGACGATGCCGGCGGCAGAGGTGCGTATCGGGGTGCATGTGAGGCGCGGCGATTATAAGACTTTCTGCGACGGCAAATATTATTTCGACGACGACGTTTATATCCGCAAGGTGCAAGAGGTAATCGCCTTGCATCCCGAGAAGAGCGTGGCGGTGGTGATTTGCGGCAACGACCCGGCGTTAAACAAAGAAGAGTTCCGCCGCCGAATATCGGAAATGCGCACAGGCATAGAGGTGGTGTTTCCGAAAGGCAATCCCGGCGAAGACTTGTGTGCTTTGTCGCTTTGCGACTGCCTTATAGGGCCTCCCAGCACCTTCTCGTTGGTGGCAGCTATGTACCGTGACATCCCCCTCTGTTGGGTCAGCGATAAAAACAAGGTGCTGACGGAGGGCGACTTCGACTATTTTCATAATTTGTTCAGACATATAACATGACAGACAATAACAGAGATTTGCAAGAGATTACTTCCCCGTTTTCCTCTTTTCTATGATTTTCGATACAGCGATAAATTGATATACCCCTTCGAGGCAGGCGTATATAAACCCTGGCACACCATCTAAGAAGCCCTGTTTCAAGAAGTATGATTTGAAGAATCTCCAGAAAGGTCTCCACAGCAACGCCCCAACCCCATAGTTCTTATTGGCTTTCTTCACCACCTCATTGTCGGTATATAGGTTGGTCTTTTCCAACCTTGTTTTTATGCTGTCGTCGGCGAGATGCACAAGTGCCAGCTCTTTCTTTTTCGCCGGTATTTTCTCCGTCGGTCCTTTTACGGTGGGGAAGGTATGCACGTATGGCGGCCATTCCGTACCTTCGCGGATAAAGAAGCGCAAGAGGAAGTCGGGATAGGTGCTGTGCATAAAACGGCCCATAAAATAGTTCTTACGGGGTATCCATAGTCCGGCGGGTGCGTCGGGGCGGGCGGCAGTGGCGTATAGGAAGTCTTTCAGTTCTGTGGTAATCACCTCGTCGGCATCCACCACAAGCACCCATTTATTGCTTGCCGACTGTATGGCGAAGGTCCTTGCCGGCTCCGCGCTGACATAGTCTTTCTTGGGGAAGGTAACTATTTTGCAGTCATAGCGCCGTGCGATGTCGAGGGTATCATCGGTGCTCTCCATATCGCAAATCACTATCTCGTCGAAAGCAGAGGCACTTTGCAGCACCTCCTCTAAATGCGCCGCGGCATTATAGGTATTTATCACCACTGAAATTTTATTCTCTTCCATAGTCAGGGATTTTTACTGTTTATTTACCACGAGTTTGTTTTCCGTCATTCTCGTCATATATGACTGTATGATGGCTTTCACCTCTTTCTCCATCTGCGCCTGCTCTTTCACTTCGCCTTTCAGATTGTTTTTCAGCAGCAGGTCGGTTTTGAAATTATACACCGCCTTGGTGTCGTTGCCGTCGAATTGCAGCAGGTAGTCGCCCTTTACATATTGGTAGATGCCATTGAGGTAGTTCACCGCCCAAGTGTCCTCTTGCGGTGTGTTGAAGAGGTCGCATCCGAAGGCGATGTATGGCTTGTTGTATCCCAGATGGTTGAGCACTGTGGGCATAATGTCGATTTGTTGTGCTATGCCCTCGCGCATTCCCGGTTGTATCTCTCCTTGCGGGTCGAAGATGATGATGGGACTGCAGAACCCTCCGAGGTCGGTTTGATAATATGCGTGGTCGCTAAGGTTCGTGTGGTCGCTGGTAATCACGAAGATAGTGTTGTCGTACCACGGCTGCCGTTTGGCGGTGTCGAAAAAGCGGCGCAGCGCATTGTCGGTATATCTTATGCACTTATGTATCTCTATTCCCTCCTCGGGGTATATGTCTTTATATTCCTCTGGCACCTTATAGGGGTGGTGTGAGGAGGCTGTGAACACGGCGGTCATAAAGGGCTGTTTGAAGTCGGTCATCTTCAGGGCATAGAACTGCAGGAACGGCTCGTCCCAGATGGCCCAGGTGCCGTCGAAGTCCTTGTCGCCTCCGAAGCGCTTGTCGGCATTATATTCCGTGCGGCCGAAGTATTCTGTGAAGCCGGTGGTGCGGGCGAAGGCCTGGAAACCCATGGAGCCGTTTTCCGCCCCGTGGAAGAAGGCGGAGTAATAGCCCTCGTTTTTCAGTTCCCCGGCGATGCCGCTCACGTCGTTCATCGACGATGGCGTGAGGAAGAACGGCTCCACGAACATCGGTATCGACGAGAGTATGCTTGGCATTCCGTCGATGCTCTTTCGGCCGTTGCAATAGGAGTAGAGCCAGGTGGCGCTATGCTCCATCAGCGAGTCGGTGAATGGGGTATAGCCCTTGTATTTGCCGTCGTCGAGCCATTTGTTGAAGCCTCCGATATACTCCCGTCCGAAGCTTTCGATAATGAACACCACGACATTCTTGCGCTTCATCGTCACGGTGTCGGCAGGCTCGTGCAAAGGCGAGTATATCTTGTCGAGCTCCCCGGCGGCGAAGTATTCCAGCACGGTAAACACTTTCTTGTTTATCGTGCGGAGCATAGAGAAAGGCGTGTTGAGCACTATCGCCGCTTGCAAGGGTTTGTCAACATACTGGTTGGCATTGCTGATGGTTATGGGTCTCACGGCTGTGGTGAACCCTCCGCGCATGCCCGCTATGCACAGTGGCACGAAGACAGCGAGACAGAGCAGGTGGAGCAGGTGGTATCGCAGCATTCCTTTCCATTGATATGGCTTTTTCACTGCCTCCGGCTTCTCTCCTTTCGGCATCGTGTAGCATTTCCAGAGCAGGAAGAATAGTAAGAGGCCTAAAATCACGAGATACCAGTGGCGCAGGATTTCCGCTCCGAAAATGCCTCCCATATTGTTCTCATTGCTGAATTCGTTGAAAACGGTTACAGTGGTGCGCCGTCCGGTATATTGGAAATACACGCTGTCAGCGAGATTGGCCGCCACGCAGATGGCATTGCAAATCACAAACACCCATTTCGCCACCTTTTGCCACCTGTCGCATTCTTTCAAGAAGAGCGGCAGGAGCATCAGAACTATGTATGGTGCATTTGTATATAATATCGCTGAGGTGTCGAAAATCAGTCCGCCCTTCAAAATGCCTGCTGTCAGCTGCGGCGTGATATCGTCTTTGAATGTCTGCCAGTTCTCAAAGAGGAAAGCTGCACGGCAGACAGCATACACGATATATGCCAGCAGAAGGTTGAGCAGCAGGCATATCGGCGACGAGAATATATTGCGGCGGTTAATTTTCGGCATAGTCTTTAGTGAGCATTTCGTAAACGAGCACAAACCATATTATAACGCAGGGAAGAGCCTTAAGAGCGTATGGCTGCACATACTCTTTCCTGATGAAAGCCGGGAAGAGGTCGGAGGGCGACATCGAGGTGAGCAGAAAAGCGAACACCATCAGGGCGATGGCCCAGCCGCCCCGCTTCCAAGGCGAAATGACAAACCATATCGACGCTCCCGTGAGGGCGGTGATATATCCGCTCGACTCACTTCCGGTGCTGAAGAGCACCACGAAAAGCAATACAGATGCCAAGTAGGTGTAGCGGAAAGCCTTATTGGAATATTGTTTGAAACGCAGGTATGGCAAGGCGAAGAGTATCAAGCCGGGAATGATGAGCCATAGGTCGCTGTAGGTAGCCACACCCGAAATCTTGCGCACCAAACCAAGCAACGACACATTTGTGCCGTGGCTGAACATATTGTCGGCATTCTTCTCGCCTAAGCATTCTATCCATGCCTGATACTGCCCCAAGATATAGTCGGGACTGCTGATGAGCATCGGCAAAACGAACAGCACTGCTGCCCATACTATAAAAGAGAGAATGAATTTCGTCTTGTGCTTGGAGAAGAAGAAGAACGCCAAGCCCACGATGCCATAGAGTTTTACGTATGTTCCTATGATGATAAACAAGGTGGCGGTGATGTCTTTCTCTTTTTCCACACAATAGAATGTGGCTATGATCATCGCACAAGTGGCGATGTTGAATTGATTCATAAACAGAGCCGTGAGCAGCTCATGGGCGCAAAACCAATATATGAATATGTGCTGCCATTTCTTCAAGGGCAGTTTCCTCACCGCCACATAAAGACCTAAGGCAAGGAGCAACTCCCAAGAGATAAGGGCTATCCACCAAGGAGTAACGGCAAAAGGAGCCACGACTAAACTGAAGAAAGGACCATAGTGGTTCAGGTCGAAATATTCTTCTGGATACAGGGCATACAGCGGTGTCTGATTCCATACGTGCCAAAACACGCCACGGAAGATTTTAAAGTTATTCGACTGCCCCATCTTCGTCAGGGCAGCTATTAATGC